>Ga0123352_10008735_pt1 | contig 15772 bp, 12 predicted proteins | sample TergutLab28metaG_FD_89700 | JGI IMG/M metagenome (GOLD analysis project Ga0123352, IMG submission 89700) | Labiotermes labralis P1 segment gut microbial communities from Petit-Saut dam, French Guiana - Lab288 P1 | ecosystem: Host-associated > Arthropoda: Insects > Digestive system > Gut ... | reverse complement strand
ATACGCATTTTTACTTTGTTTATGTATGTTTGTACTATATATGGCGCCATAGCCAAGTGGTAAGGCAGAGGTCTGCAACACCTTTACCGCCGGTTCAAATCCGGCTGGTGCCTGAGTTAAGTAATACCGATAGAACCAAGGTTTTTGGATAGCCTTGGTTCTATTTTTTTTGTGCAGTTGTTAATGACAATGTAAAAATATTAAGAAAAAAATAAAACCGGGAAGTTGTTTTATAGATTTCCCGGTTTTATAATGGCATAGGAAACTGCTCCGCTTGCGCTCAGCAATTTTCTAGCCGCCAAGTTAGGAAGAACAGAAAGCGGCGGAGCCGCTTTGTTCTGTATAAGGATTATTGATTAGGTCAAATAATGTCCGTGAACATATCCGGTAACGGTAAATCCGTTGTGATTGTACGTAATGCGAACCCAGCCACCAGATACTCTTTCGAGTTCGTGAACAATGTCGCCATTGTGTAGCACACCTATATAGCTATGGTCAACTCCCGGACCGCTGCGCACATTAAGCCGGTGGGCCGTTACTATTCTTGAAGATGTCCCCTGCACACCTGCAATACCACGTGATGCAAGTAAAGGTGAATTTACAAAACCTGTTTGGGTTGATGTAAACTGAACTCTTACCCACCAAGGGTTCACTTGTTCAAGCACTTCTACTGTATAACCGCGTGGTATCCAGCCAATTGCTTCGTGGTCAGGGCTTGGTCCGCTTCGAACATTTACATCCCTTGTTGCAATGTGGGTTCCGGCTTGTAAAAGTACATGAGGCACAGGTCGTCGGATAGGCCGCCCTGCCGGGTTGTCGAATGTTTGTGCCGCAATTCTTACAGGGTTTTCTTCGTCATTTGCAACTCTAAATTCAGCAACAATCGTGTTTTCACCCTGGGGAGCGTTTTCGAAGGTTTGAGCGCGGACTGTGATTCTTGTACTGCCTTCTTCAGCATCAAATTCCCATGAGTGTAAGCGAGTGAGCGTTCCTTCTTCATGGCTATATATCCAAAATGCTTCAAACTCATCAAAGGGGCCACCAGTAATAAAATCTGTATCGACTGCTGTGCTTACAACGCGGCGCGATGCTCCAGGATAAGGTAATTCACCGATAAAACCATCTTCTTGGGTACCATCTGCGGTACGCCAAATCTCGTATCCAACATCGGCAAAACCATCCGGGCCGGTGCCTTCACGAATAATCGCTGCGCGTTCTGTACCAAATGCATTATCCAAATAGTCTGGTAGTTGCATAATGCCCCATAATCCATCTTGGTTGACTAATATTAGTCCCATTTCCCCTAACACGATTGAGTCGTAAACTGCAGGAACAACAACATCACCAAACCTGTTGCGGATGCCTACTCGGTCATCTTCAAAGAACATGGTGAAAACTGGGGAATCGTACCAATGCCATTGTAGATTTTCTGATTCAACAAACTGACCATTATTGTTTATAGCAAAAACCCTATCATTCACTACAACGGTCGCTGTTCTGTCAAAGTTAAAGCTGTAAACATTTTGAAACACCAATGACGGCGGAACCAACATTTCTGCAAACTCATCCGCAACATTGGCAAGTAAAGCTACCGGTGATGCCCCTACAACCATAATGGCTACCAATAGCATTGCTACTGCTTTGCGCACTTTCTTAGAAACAAACTTCATTTTGTTTTCTTCCTCTCTGGTTTTTTATATTTTATTAATGGAACTTACTGAGAAAAGCTAGGCTATCCTCCCTCCCGTATTTTCGTAATGTATATAAATAAGGGATTCACTTGAATGCCCTCCATATATATTTCAATTTTCTCTCTATACGCTAATTGGATATCATCATTAAGGTATGGAAGAATGCGTCTTAACAGTACTGAGGTGCGCAGGCTGTGTGGGGCAAGTTCGACAACTGTCATTGCTGAAGCAATTGCTTCGTTTGGTAGTTGGTTATTTAAATAAGACGACGCCATGATGGCATACGCTCTTACGGTAGGCCTGGATAAAGATAGGTGCAAATATTCAACATTTTTATGGTCCCCCATTTGTGAAAAAAGTGCCATTTGGGTCAAAATTGCCTCTGTGTCGTTTTGTATTAACCTATTATCAAGCATGTGCACGGCTGCTTCAATTTCACCGGCATTTGCTAACCATGCGGCGCGATTTCTCATTGCCATTGTTGAAAATACAAGGGCGCATAATACAAGGGGAATGACAAAGGCAAAACGTACATAAATGGGCATTGTCCTGGTTTCTGGTGTGGTTTTGACCACTAATATTACCAACAGGATAACAATGATTAGGAAGGAAAATGGGATGTCCATAACCCCATGAAGCAATATCATAACTACGCAGATGCTTTTATAATCCCATTTTTGATGCTTAATCCAATAAATAAGTAATATAATTGTGGGAATGATGATGAGAAAACCCGCATCTACACCCATTGCAACATATTCGTTGTGTATCTTACTTACTTCGTAGGGTGCAGATTGATATGTGGTAAAAAGAAACTGCCAACTTCCCGGTCCCAAGCCAAAGGGGTAGCGTAATATAATACTAATGCCATCAATACTTTGGATTATTCGCTCTATATAAGTGGCAATAGGGCGTAACCCTCGCGTAAAAATTAAGACAGCGCCTATTACCGGAAGAATCCCGGCTCCTATCCATAAAATAAACTTTGGGGGAATAATTTTTATAACATATTGCTGATATTTTTTCCATGTTAAAAAAATTATTATTGGTGGCAAAATGCCAAGTTGCGGGATTCCAATAATATATACCAGTCCAAAAACAAATGTGGTGGAAATCAGGGCCAATACCAAACTGTATACGATATAATCAACTTTACTTCGCTTGGTAATTCCAACAATTATCCAGCCAAAAATATAGACGAGTATTGCTCCTACGGATTGTGTTAACAGCATGGCCATTTCAAGAATAAATGCATAGGGTTTTCGCTTCTCATGCTGATGTGCAACAAACGCAGAAACAGCAAAAAATAGGCCTGCCGTATTGGCGTACTGAAACGTGCTTTGTAACCGACGTGCTGAAACGGCACCGGTCCAAGTAAAAATCCCACTAAATGCGGCAATTCCTATTCCTGCGGCAACAAGACCTGTAATCAAAATGGTGTTGTCAATGTCAGCTTCTATGTTATAAAAAACCATCAGCATTAAGAAAACAACGATCACTCTATTTACCGAAGCCAGTGCTTCAAACGTTAATCCGTGATAAAGCATTGCCACGCAATATATAAGAACCATTGATAACAATAAAAAAGCAATAGGCGTAGGTGGCCTTCTTTTTCCTTTAAAAATAAGGAAAACAGAAGCCACTATGCCTGCAAGACTCCAAATGCTGTCATTGAATCCGCCTTGGAACAGCAGAATGAATATACATGTTGCTGTTATTACGTGTTTTTGCATGACTGTTATCACCTTAAAATTTAATGGTGTTGCGCAAGTTCTATGAGCTCATGTATGTTGAAAATGCGGGATTTGCGTAAATTGCCTGTTGGATAATTGAAGATTAAATAATCCCCGACAAAATCGCTTAAATACGGCAAGTAAGCTATTGTATCTAAGTCAATGTTAAGCAGCAAGCCGAAACGATAACCGTCACCGGTTATATATTCCGTGAGTGTGTATTCACCTATTTGTGTGACGTAAGTAAGGAAAGCGTCGTGTTCTAATTCTCGGATAAATTCGCCTGTGGTAACGTTATAAACTCTTGGCACCCCATGGAGGGGCGACTCTATTCTTAATGTATCGGTAAAAAATTCTTCAAACAACGTGAGGTCCGGAATGGGGCCCATTGATTCAGAAATCAAGCTACCGTCAATTGCGGAGTAAATGCGAATTGTTCCATCGTTGTAAATCACTTCAAGACGACAGCCATATGCATCACGGAAAAAGAGTTGGTTGTGTATATAAGGGGCATTTTGCATTTCTCTTTCTATTATAAGCGCACCGTTTATATTGTACAGCCTAAAGCTCCTAAAGGAAAACAGCATTACAGTGAGCCACTCTGTACTAATTCGGGCTTGGTCATGTGGGAATGATGGGTCATAGGAAAATACATTAGCGTTTGGATGACTTTCATGCCGCATTATCCGGATGATAGGTGAATCCAAGCTGCCGATTAAGGCAGTTCCCGCCGACAACTGAAGAAACTCGCTGCCATGTTCCTTTTCATGTCTGGTTACTAAGGTGGCGTTTGTATCGAAAAACATGAACTCATCTCTTGTTGTCATTAATGTATGTGTTTGGCTGCGCGCAAACTCAGTGATTCTTTCAAATGTGGTCACTAGTGGGGTTTGTTCTCCTGTGACGGGGTGAATATGAACGATGATGTTTTCCGTTTGCACGAAAACACCGTGCGCGTCTGCCTGTACTACAAAAGGATTTCTTGAATCAAAGCCGCCGGTTTGAACTAACTCGACGGTATCTATTACTGCAAACAGCGATTCAGATGGGTTTGATGCGGAGAAAGCAAAAAATGTTTGATGAAAACCACCTGTAAATCGTGTAAAGCCGGAAGTGTTATCGAACAATTCAATATCACCATTTCTGTCGCGCAAATTAAGCACCCACAAGGAGCCGTCCGCAAAGCTTATGCCAAGCATGGTGCCGTCATGGTTAATGGCAAACAGGTTATCCTCTGGGTTGGCAAATATATCGTTTATCACAACCCGTTGCTGCCTGCCATCAAAGCTAACCTCATGCAGTATGGTTCCGGTTAAAGTATCGTAAATTGTGGCAAAATCTTCATTTCGGTATATTGCGGCAACACTTCCTCCGTCTGCTGCAATGCTTATTGAAGTGGCTGGTCTGCCTGTCCACAGCGTGGCTTCGTTTATGATGTCATAGGCGGTGATACCGATTTCGCCGGCGAAAATGATTACACTGTTGTTTAAGAACTTGACCTCTGCCAATGCGGACCCACGTGCAGGTAGGGTCGCAAGAATTTCTGCGCTATATGTGCTGAAAATGGCTACTGCGGAGGCATATATGACAGCAGCGGTGTTTCCGTCCGGTGAAATTGCCATATGCAAAGGTGAAGAAGGCAGCTCTATAGTTCTATGGCTCTTAAAGCCGTCGGACAAGTTATAGACACCTAAAGCATTGGTTAAGGCGCTCCGGCCTTCTGATGTATGAACATTAGACAGGGACAAAAGTGCATATTGCATGGCAGCATACATATCGCCGTTACGGAAGGCATTGGCCGAATACTCTGCCAATATTCTCGCTTTGTTAAATTGTGCTAACTGCCTTTGCTCATCTGCCAATTGTCGTTGCTCATCCGCTACTTGCCGTTGTTCTTCTTCCAATATCAAAGCGACTTCTGCTATTTGTCGTTGTTCTTGCTCGGACAACCTGTAATTCCGAACCGCTATAAGTGCGCCTACAGTTAATATTATTGAAAATGCAATAACACCGGTTGTTATTATTCTATTACGGCGCTTTTGTAGGTTGTGTAAGGTTTTACCTAATTCCGTGGCTGTTGTGTAACGCTCCTTTGGCTGTAACCGCATGGATTTATCAATTACTTCAGCTATCCCCTTACTGCGGGACACTAACTTTGAAACAGGTTCGACCTCTCTCGCACGTTCAGGCGGTTGTTTACCGGATAAAAGGTGATACATTGTTGCACCGAGACTGTATATATCAGAGCGCATCCAATCAATATCGTAGGTGTCTATTGGTGGGATGTGTTCAGTTTTATCTGCGGCAACAGCATCATCAACAAATTCCGTTTTATCACTATCAACGTGTTCTGTTTGTGTACCACTAGCCGGTCTTGTATTGATACCAGAAATCCCTAAATTAATTGGGGAAGAGGCGCGCACTTTTTTATAATGTTCGTAAATCTCGTATTGCTCTGGCGAAGCGTAACCTAAACTACGGCTGATAAGCCTTACATCGTTGCCGCTTACAAGGGCCGCATTGAAATCGATAAGGCATACATCGCCGTTTGGCATTAACATGATGTTTGCGGGTTTGATGTCGCGGTGGCATACCTTTTGCTTATGTATCGACTCTAAAGCCGAGACAAGTTGCCAATACCACTTAGCTACTTGCGGTTGAGTAAACTTTTGTCCGCGATTAAGAAGCTTGTCAAGGCTTTCGCCCTCAATAAACTCCATTACGGTAAATATGCGGTCACCTTCCGTTAAAAAGTCAAAGACCTGTGGAATATATGGGCTTTTCACATTTTTGAGTGCTTCAACTTCATTGCGCTGGGTTTCAATATTATTTTGAGAACCACGCTTAAGTTCTTTAATAACAACGTGTTTTTGCAAGCGTGTATGCCACGCTTTATATACAATACCACCGCCACCAGAACCCAGTTCGGATTCTATGCGGTAGGTGGGGTCTGATAAAATAGGAAAGGCTTTGTTCATTACTCCGTTTCCTCCCATATTAGTTTACCATTGCATTTTGGCAAGGCCCATGAACGCGCTTGCTTACTGTGCACTAGGTGTTGCGGCGATAGGGTTCTCGTTGCAAGGGTACCACAGGGTTTTCATGTAGTCAATGGAAATTACGTAAGAAGATAGGTGTTATTGACATATGCAAGCTAGGTTATATTCGTGGATTTTAAATCGGTAGATTTTTTAACAACCACGGCTAAAGTCATGCACGATACATTTTCTGCGCCTGCTTGTTTTAGAACTTTTGCGCATTCGTTAAGGCTTGAGCCGGTGGTGTAAATGTCGTCTATTATAATGTAATTTTTACCCTGTGTAACTATGCCTTTTGCAACTTTAAAGGCACCGGATACATTTTCAATACGCTCCCGGGGGTGTAGGCCTGATTGGGGTGGGGTGTCTATTGTGCGAAGCAGGGCGTTTTCTAAGGGAATGTTTGTGTGTTGTGATAATTCTACTGCTAGGATTTTTGCCTGGTTAAAGCCTCTTTCTTTTTCTTTTTTGGGGTGTAGGGGTAGTGGTACAAATACACTGTTTGGTAGAAAAGTAATGTTGCCTAAATTTTTTGCCCATAGCTTGGCAAGACTGTGGGCAATTTGTTTTTTTTGTTTAAATTTTAGTTCTAACAGTAGGGATTGAATTAAATTCTCATAAAGGAATGTGCTGTGGTTTGATGTGAAGAAAAATGTTTTACCATAACATGAAACGCAGCACTGTACATCATTTTCTGTGGGTACACTGCAAATTTTACATATGTAACCTTCAATGGGATCAAATAAGGACTGGCATATATTGCACAAAAACATGGCGCGTGGTTCTTTCGCGTTTAGGGGTATTAGGGTGCGGCAGGATACACAACAGGGTGGATATATCCAGTCTAGTAAATTTTGTAACATTATGAAGGCTCCTCAGCTTCTAATCCGAAGGCAGACATGTCGTGCAGGCGGCGTGCAAGTGCTGTATGGCGGAATGTGATACGGTTGTTGTCAACCATGCGGTGTAGGGTTTCAGGTTCGCCAACTAAAACTGCAAGTACTTTTGCGCGGGTTACAGCGGTGTAAAGCAAGTTGCGGGTAAGCAGCATTGGCGGGCCGTTATATACAGGTATTACTACAACCCGGTATTCGCTGCCTTGAGATTTATGCACGGTTACAGCGTACGCAAGCTCGAGTTCGTCTAGCTGAGAAAAATCATAAACAACATGCCGTCCATCATCAAAGCATACGGTTACACCAAGGTCGTCGTCGATTTCGTTAATTATTCCCATGTCGCCGTTAAATACGCCTTCTCCGCGACTAATGGCAATTCCTTTTTGATTTTTTATTTCCCAGGTTGCATCATAGTTATTGCGAATTTGCATTACTTTGTCGCCCTCGCGGAATATGGTGGCGCGAAACTCTCGTTCCTGCTTATTTGAAGATGGGGGATTGAGCTTTGCTTGTAGTACATTGTTTAGATTTACTACGCCAAGTGAGGATTTGCGCATGGGGGATAATACTTGTATATCATGGAGAGGGTCAAAGCTTTTATATGATGGCAAACGTTCGGATACTAAATTTACAATCGTTTGCAGCACTGCCTCCGGGTTTTGGCGGCGTATGAAAAAGAAATCTTTTTCCTTATCGTTTATTTCAGGGTATTCGCCTTTATTTATGCGGTGGGCGTTGGTTATTATGGCGCTTTCCGCTGCTTGACGAAAAACTTCTGTAAGGCGGGCGGTTGCGAGGGCGTTTGAGTCTATTAGATCTTTTAGCACATTTCCTGCGCCTACAGATGGCAATTGGTCAACGTCTCCAACTAAAATAAGCCGTGTGCCGAGTGCAACGGCCTTTAGTAAGCTTTGGGTTAGTAAAATATCCATCATAGAGGCTTCGTCTACTATTAAAACGTCGGTTTCTATGGGGTCTTCTTCGTTTTTGTTAAACATTTGGCGGCGAGAATCTTCGGACATAAAGGTCACTTCAAGCAGGCGGTGGATTGTTTTGGCTTCTCGTCCAGTGGCTTCTGTCATGCGTTTTGCGGCGCGGCCAGTTGGGGCAGCTAGGGTTATTTTAAGCCCTTTAGACTCTAGTAGGCCTATGATTGTGTTTATGGTTGTTGTTTTTCCGGTGCCGGGGCCGCCTGTTAGTATGAGGACGCCTTGGGTTGTTGATGCAATGACTGCTGCACGCTGGCCTTCGGATAGGGTCATGGTTGTTTCTTTTTCTATGGCAAAGAGGTCGTGTTTGTTTTCAGGGCTGGTGCTTGCTATGTTTAATGCAGACAATGCGGAAAGCTTTCTTGCAACGGATATTTCTGCATAGTATAGGGGTGATAGGAACACCATCGTATCATGATTATCTTCGTCTGTTGACACTTTTTCACGGATAATTAGGCGATCCATTTGCATGCGCACGAGTTCGCCTTCAATGACTTCCGCCGGTGCAAATAATAACTCGGAGGCTTGGCGTACAAGTTGTGTGGTTGGTATGCATGTATGCCCTTCGCTTGAGGCTTCCCATAGGCAAAAACGCACACCGGCTCCGATTCTTTCCGGGGCGTCTCGGGAAATGCCGAGTTTGAACGCAATTGCATCCGCAGTTTTAAAGCCTATGCCGTCAATATCATCTGCAAGGCGATAGGGGTTGGATTTTATTGCATCTATGGTTTCTTCTTTATAGCGTTTGTAAATACGCATTGCGAAGGCGGGTGTTATGCCGTAGTTTTGCAAAAATAACATGACGCGCCGTTGGTCGGCTTGGGCGTGGAAACTTTCTGCAAATTCTAATGCGCGTTTTAGGCTGATGCCTTTGATTTCCGCAAGTTTTTCCGGTTCGTTTTCTAAGATATCGAAAGTTTCTGTGCCGAAGTGGGCGACAATTTGCTTGGCGGTTTTTAAACCAATGCCTCTTATTGCGCCGGATGCTAGGTATTTTTCTATGCCTTGTAGTGTATTTGGCTGTATGCGCTCTACACGGCTGACTGAGAGCTGTAGGCCGAAACGAGGGTTTTGCACATAAGTACCTGCAAGTTTTAAGGTTTCGCCTTCTTGTAAGGCTGGGATATAACCTGTGCAGGTGATTTTTTCGTCGTCATTTTCCACGGAGAATACGGTAAAACCGTTTTCGTCATTATGGTAGATTATGCTTTCTACTATGCCTTCAAAATTGTCGTTTTCATGTTGGTTTTGTTCCTGCATTGGTGTCAATCCTTTGCTACAGATTTTGTTGTTACAAACCGTTATCTACGAAATTATAGTCTTTGCCGGAGGGCTTCGTATAGTAATATGCTTCCTGCTATGGAGGCGTTTAGTGACTCTGTATTATTCGCCATTGGCAGGGTTATTAGGGCGTCTGCCAGGTTGGCGGCGGTTTCTGAAATTCCGTGGGATTCATTGCCTATCAGCAGGCAAAAACTGCTGCGAAAATCTAAGTCGTAAGGCAGTATGTTTCCTCTGGGGTGTGCTGCGTATGTTGGGATTTCATTTTGTTTTAGGAGGGATAGGGTTTCTTGTAAATCTGCATTTGTTATAATTGGTAGGCGAAGTGCTGCTCCTGCTGCTGCGCGTAAAACTTTTGGGTTGTAAATATCGCCACTGCCGGTGGTAAGAATTACGCCGCTTACGCCTGCGGCAGCGGCAGTGCGGATTAGTGCACCAATATTACCTGGATCGTTTAAATTTTCGCCTAATAAGAAAAACTTTGAACTACTTATTATACTGTTTAAATTGTGGTGCTGTTGTTCGCATACAGCAAGTATCCCTTGGGGTGACATGGTGTCTGATAATTTATCAAAAACGGAATCACGTACAATGTCGCATTTTGCGCGGGATTCATACTGGGTAATATCATGCGTTGCGGCAAAACGCTCTGCAATTATGTATTGGCAAATATGCCAATTGTGAGGGATTTCTTGTACAAATTTTTCGCCTTCAACTGTAAATAGACCGGATTCGTCCCGGTCTTTTTTTGTTTTAATTTTTGCTTTTAGCTGTTTTAGGTTGTACATTGGGTTACCTCATATCATATATTAACCATTGCCCACAAATATAGTGATGCAACAGAACCGTACGGTGCGTATCTTTTTGCGTAGCGGTCAAATCGTTCTTTGGGTAATTCTTTTAACCCATACAAGCGCATCATGCTGCGGCGTATTATTAAGTCTCCGTAACTTACTACATTTGGACGCATAAGAGAAAATATCAAAAGCATTTCTACTGTCCAAATGCCTACGCCTTTTATTGCCGTGAGCGCTTTAATAATTTCTTGGTCGGATTTTTCTGTAAATGTGGTAAAGTCGATATAATTTTCGGCGGCTTCGGCAATATTTTTAATATAGCCAGCTTTGCGCATGGACATTCCGCAAGACTGAATTTCTTCTATGGTTAGGGCGTTTAATTTGCTGGGAGTTATTTGGCAAAGGGTGTTTAGTTTGGCAAATACTGTAGCAGCCGCCTTTGTGGAAATTTGCTGTGCGACCACGCTTTCTATAAGGGCAGAAAATGGGTCGGGATTTACCGGGCGTTGTATAATGCCAATGGAGTCGATTAACCCGCTTAGTTTTTTATCTTTTTTACGGAGGTGCTCCAGTTCTTGTTCGCCGTAAATGAAATAGGTTTGAGACATGTATATGACCTCTATATTTCTGCTTTTTGCATAGAAACATTTTGCTTTAATGTTTCTATATGGGATTGTAATGCTATAAAACTTTTTTCGCTCATACCATGTTCCATTTTGCAAGCGTCTCGTAGGGCGGTTTCACTGTCTACACCTAAAAAAATGAGTAAATCGGAAATTAATTTGTGACGGTCATATATTTTTTGGGCTATTTCACGCCCGCTTTCCGTTAGGGTTATATCTCCGTAGGTTTCCATGGAAATATATCCGCTTGCTTTTAAGTTTTTCATTGCAATGCTTACGCTGGGTTTTGAATAGCCTAATTCGCTGGCAATATCTACAGAGCGTACGGAGTTTCCGTTATAACTCAACATTAATATGGTTTCAAGATAATTTTCTACAGATTCCGGCGGTTTTTCCATGGTGTTCACCTCATTGAGTTATATTGTGCTAACTTAAGTATAATGTATATTTGTTGCAAGCACAAGAATATAGACGATTAAAATTGCTATCGTGTTGACAAGTAAGTTAGTCTGTGCTAATATTCCGAAAGTTAGCTAGGGCTAACTTGAGAGATTCTAAGGAGGAAATAAATGAACATTATAATTATGAGCCTTTTTGCTGGTGTAATTGGAATGGGACTTGGCGGCGCAATTACTGCTGTTTTTGGAAGCCGTACAGAGCGAATGATAAGTATTTTTTTATCCCTTGCCGGCGGCGTGATGGTTAGTATCGTGCTTATTGAACTGATACCGGAAGCGATTGAGTACTCTAATATTATGGTTACAGTGATTGGGTTGGGACTGGGCGCGTTAATGGTTATGGCTCTTAATAGTGTGATGGATAGGATTTCGAAACCGGACAAGCCGGAATCTAAGTTGCATGAAACATATGCGGAATTTTTTCATTCCGAAGGAATAACTGACAATAAAAAAAGTATGCTGCGTTCTGGAATGATCATGCTTTTTGCTATTGCACTGCATAATATCCCGGAGGGGCTTGCGATGGGTGCTGCGGGTTATCATGATGCGGCCCTTGGGCTAACCCTTGCGTTGATGATTGGCTTGCATAATATACCGGAGGGTATGGCTATTTCTGCTCCTCTTATTTCCGGTGGGTTTTCTAAGCCTAAGACTTTGATATTGGTAATGCTTACGGGTGCAACAACGGTTGTTGGAGCTGTGGCCGGGGTTTTGATAGGAGGAATTTCTTATACGGCTCTTGCGCTTTCTTTTGCAGTTGCGGGGGGTGCCATGTTGTATGTTGTGTTTGGTGAAATTTTACCGCAGTCTATTGTTACGAATAAAGATAAAGTGCCTGCGATTTTTGCACTTGTTGGTATTGTTATTGGGTTGCTGTTTACGCAAATTTAAATGTAAGCGTACGCCCGGGTGCCTTTTCTTCCGACTTATAAGGGACATAAAAGTAATTTGTAAAAATTCAGTTGGTTGTTCTTTGCATCCAATTGAATTTTTTATTGTTGATGTGTTGACGTAGTATGTACCGTGCTGTAATATGTGTATACATTATTATTTCAAATAAGGAGGTTTTGCTATGGCACAGGGAGCAGCTAAGCAAGCAAGCACAATAAACGTAAGGGTAGATAGCGATGTTAAACAAGACCTTGAAATTTTGCTTGATAAGCTAGGCCTGAATGTGTCTGTGGTGGTTAATATGCTGTTTCGGCAGATGCTGATGGATGAAGCACTGCCTTTCCAGCCGAAGGTAAATCGCAGACATTTGACCACAGCAGAACGCTTAAAAGGGTACGAGAGCGACTATAAAACCGAAGAATTGGATACTGGCGAACCTGTAGGTAGAGAGGTGTTTTAATGACTTATTCTCCTAAGCAAGGTGATATAGTCAAAATGGATTTTAATCCAACCAAAGGGCATGAGCAGCAAGGACGAAGGCCAGCCGTAATAGTTAGTAACGCAAACTATAATAAATTTGCTCGTGGTGTAGTCATTGTATGCCCTATCACGAATACAGATAGGGGAATACCCCTGCAACCTAAGTTAGATGATAGAACTATAACCACTGGTGTTGTAATGACTGACCAAGTAAAAGCACTTGATTCAACAGCGCGAAATGTCGAATTTATTGAAAAAATGCCGATTGATATTTTATTTGAAGTTTGTGATATCGTAAGCGGTTATTCAGAAATGGATACATGATAAAAAGATTTGCAAAATTCAACTGATTCCAAAATGGAATCAGTTGAACTTTTTTTTGCCTTGAATTAATTACTCTGCCTCTTCTTCTGGTAGCAGCATGACAATTGAGTCGGCGTTTTGATAAATTGTAAGCTTGTCTCCGGTTTTTAAATTTGCTTGCTCTCGGAGTGTGATTGGGATAAGCACTCTGCCCGTGTCGTCAAGTGTGACGGTTAAGGGTTCATTCATGATTTTTACCTCCTTTCTAGATAGTTTTGCAAAAAACCAAAAGCAAGCAAAAAACGCGTAGGGACGGCGGAAAATTATCCGACATTGCCTACGCGCTTTGTATGTAAAATACATAACAGAATAATACATACTAGAGCCACCATCACTTTACCCTAAATCCGCCTAAACTTGAAGAAGAGGGGAAAGTGGTGTAAAATAAGTGAGCTACAGTAGCAGGTATTACCTGTGCGGGTTAGGCGATGGTGATTGCATCCCTAATGCGTACCATGTAACGTTTGGCGACGTTACGTGGTTGCTGTGGTTTATTTTATTGAAATTGCTTAAAGCTTGTTTACTTGCTTAAGGTTTATATAACTATAACATGTTTATAGGGTATAATGCAACAAAGTGCCAATACAACCAAGACATCGTTATGGAATATTATCAGAGCAAACCTCTGATAAATGGGTTTTGTTGCGATGTTGCCAGCTCGCAGGCAGAATAGCATAATTTTGTAGTAATTTAAAGGAATTATGTCAAAGATGGTTTTCGCTGGGTTTATAAAGAAATTTTTAATATGTACAGTACTTATGGAAATAAAGTGTTGACAGGTGTTAATTTTTATGCAAAAAGTTTGTCAAACTCTGTGCATTTATATAATAAAGCACAAAGGAAAAATACTAAAGGAGGAAATTAAAGTGAAAAAGAAAGTAACATTTGTACCATTGTTGGCATTTTTGTCTCTTGTGCTGACTATCGGCTTAATTGCCGCAATACCAACTTTTGCATTGGACGACAATGCAGTAACACCGGCATCTAATGGTTCAACCGAGTTTAGGTTTGACGTTGACGATACGGACGTACTTTATGGTGACGAATTTGTCTTTGTTCGTGTAAGTATGACTGATTTCATAGATCCGGGTTTCAGGCGTCTTCGGTTTACTTTGCAGTATGACTCTACATTTTTGACATTAATGAATCCAGGCCCTCCGCGTAAAGTGTATTTTCAGTACCTTCAAGGTTATCCTCATCCATTTTATTGGCCTGATATAACATATGAACCCGCGTTTATATCTCTTAATACTGGCTATCTGATGGTACCGTTTTTTACCAGTGCACTGTGGGAATTCCGGCCCCAAACCGGACGGTATTTTCCCACGTTTGGTGATCCTAATAGCGTGCCTTGGATGCCATCTGAGCTAATAACACTTGGCGGGCCGCTTGTCCAGGTTCCTATGGACAGGGCGATGCCGCCGATACGAGGTCCACATCATAGTAATGGTTTAAATGGAGAGGCCGGATTAAGTCATGTTCGTATTGCCATATATCCAACACTTGCTGCAGAGGCTGCCCAATTTCATAAAGATGAATTTTTTGCTGAATTTAGTTTTAGGATTTCTCCAAATGCCCAAATAGGTGATTATGCAAAAGTTACCCTAATACCTGAGCAAGTTACATCCGGAGTGCCTCTTAGAGATAGGCCAGTCGTAGGAGGGTCAGGTTATGTTAGGATAGTTGATGCACCACCGCCGCCGCCTCCTCAAATAGCATTCCATCTGTATACGCCTCATGCAACTATCGTAGATAGATTTGGTGATCACGCGACTTCAAATGCAGACGGTATACATGTTATTCACGTTCCTGTTATACCAGGTAAGCCATATTACGAATGGCCAGATCAAGCGTTACTACAATCGGTACTTGAGATTGGTCATATTTTCAGTGTAGATGGCATCCCTGGTCATTCTTTCTGGGGTTGGTTTACAGATGAAACTCTGGACGCCGCTAACAGACCTTTACGCAACGGCCTGCGCAGGCCTTGGCAAGGGGATATCTGCGATTGGGAGTATGGGACAACGAGGATACTTCCCGGAATTTTTGACATTCTTCAAAATGAATATATCACAGACTTGCAAATGTATGAATTATTTGGTGCGGATAGAACATTAAACCTATACGGCGTATGGGCTAGATGGGGAGATTTAAACGATGACGACAGAGTTTGTGACTTAGACAGTATTCTAATGATAGACTACTTGCTTAATCGTATTACCTCGTATCAAATTAATTATAGAGCAGCCAATGTTGTTTTTGACGATGTTGTTTGCGAACATGATTTTATCTTACTGCAAAGATTTCTCACAAATCAAATACCTATTCATCATTTAGGAAGGCCTTCGCAAATAGAAGATGCCCCAGGATTTATTCCAGGCGAATTTAGGTTTAATATCGATAATGTTACAGCATCACAAGGGGATGAATATGTATATGTGCGCATAAACATGACAGAGTTTTGCGGCGATGGATTTAGCTCTTTGAGATTTGGTGTTCTCTATGACAGTAGCCTGTTAACACTGGATATGT
>Ga0123352_10008733_pt1 | contig 15775 bp, 9 predicted proteins | sample TergutLab28metaG_FD_89700 | JGI IMG/M metagenome (GOLD analysis project Ga0123352, IMG submission 89700) | Labiotermes labralis P1 segment gut microbial communities from Petit-Saut dam, French Guiana - Lab288 P1 | ecosystem: Host-associated > Arthropoda: Insects > Digestive system > Gut ... | reverse complement strand
CAGCTATACTTGGAACATCACACATAATACGGAAAGTACTGCAATGTGAAGCTTGAAGCCTGAGCGGTGGGGATCACCGCTGGTTCAAGAGAAGTACCAGGAAGAAATGCCTGTGACAGGAGAGATACATATTGTATAATAATAATAATAATAATAATAATATTGGTATTATTATTATTATTATTATTTCGCGATTCCGCTGGGTCGTGACCTACACCTTGCTTTGACCTCGACACTTTTTTTACCCTTCGGAACACACCGAAGATTCCAACCAGAGTTGACGTTGCGTTGCTCACTTGATCTGTGAGTACCTCGGTCCCAGACAGACTTGTATGCCATGCATAGGATATGTAATGTTCTTTACTCAAGGGAATGTAGCTGACTTGCACAGCGTCGAGACAGACCTTTAACACTTACGACGATGGCCGACTGCAAAACACAGATCCTGTAAAAGATGTCTCTGTGACTGTATGACTTTCTTTCCAGTGGTCGGCATTTTTTAGATGTTCCGTTTGTAACAAGCCTAGAGTCAAATCTGTTGTTTATTGGACCGTACATCATTGTGATAGTTGAAGAATAAAAAACCAACTAGATGTCACTTGCTATTTTTATTTTACTTCTCAGAGACTCAACATGTTTCGGGCATTAATATGCCCATCTTCAGGAGTATGCGACTATATTGTTGGTATCCGGTTTGCCGGCTGGCAACCCGGATACCACCCCAGCCGATCCGCACCCACATTCCAACACACAGCAAACGAAGAACGAAACAGTCAATGTGGTAGTTCAACAATATAGTCGCATACTCCTGAAGATGGGCATATTAATGCCCGAAACATGTTGAGTCTCTAAGAAGTAAAATAAAAATAGCAAGTGACATCTAGTTGGTTTTTTTTATTCTTCAACTAGAGTCAAATTTCTTCACTGCTCTGACGATACAGAAAGTACCAGTATTGTCATCACAAGCACAAAACGCGATGCACTTCATCTCATTTTATTTTTAACTGGAGTACATCGGTTATTGAACCCAAGCAAAGGACGGTCGGCTTTTCCCCAAAAGAGACCACTGCCAAAGTCAACCTCAGACTCCATAGTCGCCATCTGTGCTGAGATGGAATTGATCCTTAAAACACCAACTTTCTACAGATCATCTCTTCGTCAGAAGGCTCCCAGGCGTGCCCTGATAAACAGTAGCATTAGGTAAAGAGTAAGGAGTGTTTGTGGAATGATTCTGGCTAGAGAAAACCAACCTGGAACAACGTTTATAAGTCCCTAGTGGCCGTACCCCACGGGCACCAGAAATTCTCAGTTCGCCGAAACTTGTCGTGTTTGCATGTACGGTGAAACTGCCTATAACGGATCCGCAAGGTACCGAAAGCTTTTTTCTGTTGGAAACAGGTTCCGTTTAATACGGTTACTTGAAGTTTGGATCCCAGGGACTGTAAACGTTTTCCGGTAGAGGCAGGTTTCCGTTTTGCCCAGGTCCCGTTTAAGGCAGGTTTCGCTGTGTTATAAAAGAGTTAAAAATTATGGTCTGCGTTTGCAAAAACTTTTCCATGCGGTATTCACATTTGTTTAGCTACTTCAGGGGCTACTAATCACCAAAAAAATGGGATCCGTTTATCTAAAGAAGATGAACCGGGTCGTTAGGATAGATCTGGGTTAGACAGGTCGAACTGGTCGAAAAGTGGAAAATGTGGATGGTAGTGGGTCAGGGTCTTGTTCAGGGCGAGCTTCGGTTTTAACGGTGTTGAACTCTCGGATACTTGTTCTAGATCACGAAGTGTAATTTTATGTTAACCTGGCCCTTTACGGCGAACGAATGTAAAAGAAAACGGTGTTCCATAGAAGTGCTAAGGATAACGTTTGCACCTGAGGGTTGTGGGTGGTTTCACATGTGAATGAAGAAAACAGTGATGAGCTTTGCAGGTGTAATATTGCGCCGTGGTAGAGTAATAAAATTGAAAAGCTCTAAATGCCCGATGCATATTGCCCAATTGAGGTAAATGCAGTCTTGGCAGACCAAGATATAAAGTCTGGGATAGTAATGCATCCTGCGGAAAGGATCATTTGGGATTGGCTGCCGAAGTGTTGCACTTGGGACACAACAGAATGTTGCTCTCTGCAAGGATGGGTTGAAGGATAAATAGGTGTACTCTTATTCTGATCATGATGGTCCAGATAGTTGGACTATGTACGGAGGAGTAGCGTAATCGTTGTGTAAGATGTTTCCGTGACGTAAGGAATGATATATTAATAATGGTGACCCAGATATTGCGCGTAGATAGGGAACACTGTATTCATATTCACGCGCTAATCCACGGCCCCTTTCTTCGGCATTATTATTATAGCGAACCAAGCTGTAATTCCATCTGTCGGTGTGCAGTCATCGGGTTATGCTGAATGTTGAACTATTTCTTCAGCCTCAGCCCGTACCTCACAGACAGCACACGCTGTATTATATACAGCAGGCTCAGTCATTTCCTCTGCTGTAGCGTGTACCTCTCAGGGAACGAGGTGTCTGACTCATTCACTCATTCATTTGGCCGTGTCTTGGCTGGCCAAGGCGGTTAGTCGCTGGCCTCTCACCGCGGAGGCCGGCATTGGATCCCAGGTCAGTACAAGTGAGATTTGTGACAGACAGAGTGGCACTGTGACAGGTTTTTCTCCGAGGACTTTGGTTTGACCCCATCAGTATCATTGCCATCAGGGTTCTCTGCTTATCTTCATCCGCATGTTGCTCATACCAGAAGGACAGACGGGCGAAGCATGGGAACATTTCAAATAATAATGCTCTGTCATAACTCGGGGAGCATTCGTTAGAAAATTACTTCCACGGCTTTAAGGCCGATTCACACGTAGCTTGCCGTTCCCCTGCCATACTTTGCCGCTGAGGATTTAGAATGCGTCTTTCCCATTTGATTTACACAGTGCGGCCGTGACTGATTCACACTTGCCATGCCATGCCCATGCCATGCTCCGACCGTGCTGTCCTTCTCAAGGCCACGGCCACAGCACGCCCGTCGAGAGACGGCCTTTGGGCTACCTGCCCACATTCGGCTTCTTCCGGCTATCAAGCGGAGTTCCACGAAGGTTGTTATCAGAAGGATATCAATCTTAGATGCAGGTGGCCAGTGTGAAACCAAACAACGTTTGTCATGGAAGAGGAAAAGAGTGGTAGTAGCACACTATAAAAAAAAAGACGATTTGCTAAATTGTTGGACTAGCAGTTCGGATATTTCCGGCTACCATGCGGACTTTCACGACGGACACGGCACTATCGGAGCATGGCAGGGGATCGGCATGGGAACGACATGCTGTGTGTGAATCGGCCTTTAGTCGGTCACTTGACCACACGTAGGTTGCTGTGTGCAAACAGACAGACAGACGGGGCGGAGAGTAGTCTTATATTATTTGTGTTTTAACAAGTGTTGCAGGTTGAGTTTAGAGATGACAGCTGTATGATCCTTCTGCGTGGTGCGGCCCGCAATAAAAATTAAATTTCCATTACCAACAAAAATATTATTCCACAAAATTTCTCGTTCAGAATAAGATTTCTGTCTTATTCCTATGACCCGTATTTGTCCTGAGCGTTGACAGTTGAAAGGGACTGATGTTTGGGCTGGAGTACCGGATTTCTACTCCCTGGAAAGGATTAAGACAATTGTCTTGAACGTCAGGATATCGAATCCGGATCCGAGGAGCGTCCAACAGTCCATCCAGTGACCACGTGGTGCTTATTTCTGGGGTAAAGTCCCTTAAGCGTGAAGCTGACTCATTCAGTCTTCTTTAGAGAGTCAGAATGCCAAGAGCTTTAGCTCATACTTTCCCCATTCGCCTTGATGCTCATTCTTAGCATAGCGGGAGGGTATCAGTCTTGAAGATTAGCGTCGTCTGGGACGTAACGCCCTGCCGTATGTCGGGTAGGTGCCAACATATCGGAGGGGCGTCCCCCAGGTTTAGGGTAGAAGGGCCTTTGTCGTGAAGATGGAGACACCAGATTTCTCGGAAATGTTGGTAGCTATTTACCACATACACGATGTCACATCCTTGAAGACAGTATTCCTTACTGTCTCCAGCGAGGGCGTGTCAGTGTCACAACTGCACCTTGCGTACTTCATGCGGGTTTTTCTCCCAAACAGGTAATGCATGGCTGCCACATTACCTGTCGTATTTCCAGAGTTGTTTAGAACGAAACCTGGGCCATGCGAGATTTTCTGCACGAAAGGCTTGCAGAAGCCCGTGCGAACTGCGACTGCTTCACGTTATCAAAATCTCGTTTATTCCAGGAACTTCCCGTCTTCTCTCCGCTATTAGTAGTATATTTTCTTTTATTTCCGTCTTTGTTTCTATGGTGACAGTCGTCGTGGTTCTGCCAAAACTGAACAAAAATGTGGGTGCAAAAGTGGCGTAAACAGGAATCCAGTTTTAGTAAGAAATAAATATTTGTTTATTTTCTTTGACAGCACTCAGTAGCTTACACTGTATAGAGTTGAATGGTAGGATGACAGTACAAACAAGACGGTCAGCGTACGTATAGACGTAGTACTGAGGAGCTTTCGCGGAACCATTGTTGCAGTGCAGAAGCTAGAATAATTACATATTCTCAGGGTGTGTCTGTAGCCTCAGTTATCCAGCATGCAAAACGCTTGCAGCGAATTTCATTGTCATCTGTAGCCTTCCCGACTCTTCCCGATTTTTCCACATTATCTCATACAGCGCAGAATTTTCGGGAAAGGTTATTCAATGTTAATTGTGTGTTTTGATTGTCTTCACAGATTTCCTTTGGAATATTTCTCATTCTAAGAAGAATTGAGCGAGATATCGTATATGTACGTAGGTCTTCATGTGAAGTACCCGTTATTCTTGTCACACTTTATTGAAACTTGAATTTTTAGACAGATTTTCGAAAACTACTCAAATATCAATTTTGGTGAAAATCCGTCCGGTGGGAGCCGAGTTGTTCGATGCGGGTTGGAGGGCGGCGGACGGACATGACGAAGCCAGTAATCTGTTTTCGCAATTTTGCGAACGCGCCTAAATGCGGATGGAAGCAGTCGTGAGATGCTGCTGTTGACTGGCCTGACGGAAACCACGGAAGCTGCACTTCCCCCTTGTCGGTGTTCTCAAGCCGCGATCTGAGTCTGTCATCTTATCGTGAGTCTTAGGCGGTATCTCTTGAGCCCACGAGTGTGATCACAGTAGTAAGTGTAAAAAGTAAAATAGCACTGATGGATTCGTTCTTTGCACGGAATGGTTAGTGTGAACGCGGCTTTGCCCACCATTCAGTACGTCCGTAATTATCGATTTCCTTGAAAATTACACTAACAGTTTTTGGACGTATTTGTTATTTTGGTTTTTTTTCCGGCCCTGTACACAAGGCGTATGAGTTGGGGGAACTGTTGTAGAAGAAGTGCAGATCATTCGGTTACCATGACGGGCTGTCAGTACCGGTCAGATGTAGCCATTACGCATACTGCCGCGCAGTTCATATCGCAGTTGGCCAATTTACTCCAAACAAGAATTGACTGTAATGTAGGTCAGTTGTAACTTTTATTTGAACGTTTTTTATGGATGAATATTTAACATAAATGCGAAGAAAATCAACTTCCGACTGTATTTAGTGTGATTAGTGTTGCAGCACTAGGTTTGTACCGGATGTATGTAGTGGGATTAGTGTTGCAGCACTGGGTTTGTACCGGATGTATGTAGTGTGATTAGTGTTGCAGTACTAGGTTTGTGCTGGATGTGTGTAGTGTGATTAGTGTTGCAACCGTAGGTTTGTACCGGTTGTATGTAGTGTTATTAGTGTTGCAGCACTAGGTTTTACCTGTTAATTAGAATCAATAGCATTGAAATATTAAGTAGCTAATCGCGAGTTCAAATAACGTTGAGGGCATGGATGTTCGTTCGTTGTGTTGTGTGCTGTGTAGGTAGGGGTCCCTGCGACGAGCTGATCACTCGTTCACAGAAGTCCTGTGGCGCGCGTGTGTCTTTGTGTGTGTGTGTGTGTGTTTGTCTAATTATGTGTGATCTTGAAACCTCAACAATGAGGCGACCTAGGCCCGCGCCACAGAAAAAAATAGTATTATGTATCACAACCTTTGTGGAAAATTTGAGTAAACTTGCTGTGTTGATTCCGTAAACTTCTTACTTTTACGAGTATTGTATCTTCTTCCCATTAAGGACGTAACATTATCGCGTTCTTTTCCTTCACGATCTCCTGTATCTCCACTGCTGTATGGATTGCAGTTAAATTCCTTACGTGTCGTCTCCAGTTAAAGGTGTTGGACGAATTCCATTTCGGTTCTGTTACCAGATACGGCTGGTACTAAAATTTGATGTATGCCCTAAAGTGCAGGTGGTTTACAATATATTCTGCTACTTTTGCTTGGGGCTGCTGGATACTAGTCGGTTCAGAGGTAGCGTACACGTTGGACGACCGAGGAATCGAACTCCGTTTCTAGAGTCTCCCAGCACAGAGAGTTGGGGGCAAGAGATGTTTCTCTTCACAGCGAACATATCAGCCATGAGACCTACCAGCTTCCAATACAGTGAGCACTTGGGACTATTTGCGGGGGATAAAACGGCCGTGGCTTACAGCTGACCACTTACCTAGTGCCGAGTTCGAGAGTGCACAGTGCCCTACTTCCACTCCACGGCACATCCTTATTGGCGTGGTGTGTAAGCGTGTTGACATCTTAACTGTGGAGATGGCTGTATCGTGGGATGGAACGTTGCCTCATCTGCCATTATCCTTGTCGTCATTATCAGCTACCCCACAGGTTCCCGACCTTTTTCTTTTTTTCACTCTCGTACCGTTTGGCAGCCTATTTCCATAAATCGTACCCTTCACATTAGCAAAATGTTTGTGATTAATATAGTTGCTGTTATTTCAATATATATTTTGTAACTGTAAAAAATAGTCCAATAATGGGATTAAAAACAGTGGAATAATAAGATGAACAGACAGTGCATATATGTGTGTATGTATATATATATGTGTGTGTGTGTGTGTGTATATATATATATATATATATATATATATATACACACACACACACACACACACACACATGCAAAACGCAAAAGACGTATGTGCCTTTTTCCGCCATTCATTTTTTTTTCGCGTACCCCTGAATGTCCTGGTTCGTACCCCTGGAGGTATGCTTACCCCAGGTTGGAAATCACTGAGCTACCCTGATGGTGGAAGTAGCAGACCCCACGAAACGTTGATACACGTCTTGGCAGACTAACTGCTTCACATCCCAAGAGACTCGCCACCCACGTCTGAAGTATTTTCGTATCTAAAGAAACAAAAAACTAATGATGCCTACTTTGATCGGTGTTTATTAGCATTCCGGCAGCTTGTCTGAGGCGCCTATCCAATATCGTTGAGATGATGTCAGTATCTCGCTGAAGTGTTCCCCATTTTTGATGCAGCGTAACTTCAGTCTTGTAGATCGGTCCTAGTATTGCTGAATAATATTCATGCTTTGCGGAACGGCGGGGGGGGGTGGGGGGCAAGCTTATCACAGGAAATGGCGTTTTTATGTGGGGCTATTCGGTTGGCGATCGTTTTAAAAGATACTGGAGGTTGTGCGGTCTTTGTTGGCTCCAGCAGATCGCGAGTTACGATCGCTCCGGAGACGGGTTTGTCTTCAGGGCTTGACGGAGACACGGGCGGATGAAATGCCCATGTTGCGAACCTCTGCAGGAGCATGGGCAATCATAGCGACGCTATAAACACCTTGCACAGACGGGGTATGTAATTGGGATTTCATTTGCATCTGCAAAATTCCTTCACGGATTTAGATGAAATTCTGTTTTGAGTGTCTGTACAGTCTTTGGGAGTTTCATTTGCTTCCCATTCGGTCCACCGGGATCTAGGTCAGTACGGTGATTCAGGGTATGGCTTGGATGCCGCGGGAGTCGAAATTTGATTTGCAACAGGACCAATAATTTTTTTTGAGGGGAGAGGAGGCTGATTACAGCATCCGGACCGTCTGTGGGACTCACCCATAATGCCATTCATTGCGTACCGGGTTGCTTGTCGTGGTGGGACAGCGGCCGTTCCGTTACGTGAAGCCTGCTGCTGCTCAGTGGCATGTAGTGTCGAGGTTAAGAATGCCGTGAGCTGTGTGTCTACTCCATACTGCCTGGCGCTTGCTTCACTTTAACATGAAGCTCATCGAATTTTATAATCCTCTGATAAAACGTCGTCTACTACATAACGAGGAGCTTAGTGATCTGTACTCCTCGCCAAATATTATTCGGGTGATCAAATCAAGAGGAACGAGATGGGCGGGGCATTTAGCACGTAAGGGGAGAGGAGAGGTTTATACAGGGTTTTGGTGAGGAAAACTGAGGGAAAGAGATCATTTGAAAGATGGGAGGATAACATTAAGATGGATCTTCGGGAAGTGGGATGGCGGTTATGGACTGGATTTATCTGGCGCAGAATAGGTACAGGTGTCTGGCTGGTGTGAATGCGGTAATGAACCTTCGGGTTCCATAAAATGCGGGGAATTTCTTGACTAGATGAGGGCCTCAGGAAGGACTCTGCTCCATGGAGTTTAAAGCGGTTCGTCGTTCATAAAAGTTGGATGCATAACAAATGCTGATCTCAAGCAGCGACAGCATAGTCGGTAGAGCGACAAGGCGGTGGGGTGAATAACCGAGGAATCGCAGTTCGAGTCCAAGTGGGGGCACGATATTTTTGGCCGTGCCATGGCTGAGGCGGTTAGTCACCGGCCTCTGTGGCGGAGGACCGAGTTCAGTGCCAGGCTAGTCCTTGTGGGATGTGTATTTGACCGAGTGGAACTGGAACGGGGTCTTCGCCGAGGACTTCTCATTTCCAGCGGTGCTGTACATTCATATTTGATTCTTCTTCCTTCGCAGTTGACACCGTCTTCAAGTAAGACGCGTGTTTCTGCCTCTTTTGATGTTTATTCACAGCTCGTTGATACGTAAATTTCACGGAAACGAATGCAAATAAATAATAACAATAATATATGTATATATAGATAAGCATGCTTAGCTGTCGTGAAATACTGTCGGTTGTTTGTTAACAGTGTGATTTATGGCTATTGGGGCCGTCCATTATGTTTGCCAGCAGTAGACCTGCATCGCCAAGCAGAGGCCACTGATTAAAAGACATTCGCAGATTGCGCTTGTAGGCCTGCTGTACATTTAAGAACACGTTTCTGGTCGTCTTCTAGACTCGGACGTTGTCCATTTATCTCCGTCTGGACAATGTAACGGGGTCCCGGAGTTTGAAATCCAACCGATCAGTTCTGTGGCAGTAGGAGCCCGCACTTCAGGAACGGTCTTTGAGACAGCGGAACGGCTAATCGATCTCTTTTGTTACCCGGCCGTAGATACCTGTAGTGGGTTGCTAGAAGACGTGACGGCTTGTGTTTCAGTCGTTAAGCTCGCTCAGAAACTCCGAATTTATCCGCAGCATCGGAAGTTCTTACATAGCGGTACTCAAAGGACGTAAGAGTTGATCAGTATCTAAGCCAGAGAATAAACGCTGCTTTCTAGGTGACAGCAGGCTGGACGATAGAAATGTGGTGGCGTCGTCCGGCCTGCCTCGTTCACTATTTCTCTTGGGGGTAACGGGAATGGAAGTGGGAGAAAACGTGTTTTATAACGTTGATTTACGAAGTATCCCCATTTCGCTATTCCCCACTTAGTCCCGCCCCTTCCTTTCAACCAGCAATTTATGTTTCCACCATTCGTGTTACATGTCCCGCCCATCACTTACCTATTAATCATCATCTTTTTCCAACCCACCTCTCGGTGGCTCATACAGGCCAATTCAGCCTAAGATCTTCCGTGTTTCTAAATCCATTGAGAGACATGTGGTGGGCAACCTTGCACGGGTGTTCAACCCGTCATCAAGCCTCTGACCGTACAGTGCAACACAAAATACGCATACAGTTACACACATGCGCCGTTGGGATTCGGACCTACAATTCCATTGTGTGAATGGCTTCTTAGGCCGCGCGTTCAGTGTGAACGACCCGTAAACACATTCGTCTAAGAATAACCGGCGATGGGTTCAAAATGTGAAGCTTCTCGATGTGTAATTTTCTCCATTCCCTTGTAATCACCGAGCTCGGTTCAGCGGTGATACTTGAGCAGGACCGCTCCATCCGTAGCTCGCGGGCAACAACACAATGTTGTTCTACCCGCGGAGACATTGGAATGACAGAACGCTATTTTTTAAGCCGTTCCTTGGCAAAGCCAAGATAGCGTGCCAAAGCAGTTTTGAAATCTTCAGGTACTGTGTGTATATGGAGACATACATTACTATTCATTTTGTAAAAATTGTGCTAAGGTTTCGTCAGCGGAACCTACGCTGTGCATTGCATGTTTCTGGAAATTTTTTATGTTTTCATATTTTTTTATTTGATCCGAAGTACAGAGAGATGCACAGGTGAAGTTACAAACGTAATCATGCGTATGCTTACCCATGCTTCATTCTGTGTACAGAATTTCGTTCTGACCGCATGCAGACCAAATTTTGCCACAGTTGCCAGCACGTCGTCGAGGGCAACCAGAGGAATGTTTGGGCGGTTTCCGGCTATACACGTAGTCTCGGTCGCTTTTGTGGCTGCTGTGCTGTCATACTTCTCACGGTTTTACTTATTCTTTTAGGAGAATGTCTGTACGAGATCACCATTTATGATCATCACCTTACTGCAACCATGGTATCTGAAATGGTGTCATTAATAACGCAAGGCCGTATCCGCAGCGTAGCCGTGTTCATGTCATATCGGCTGTAGTTCGTTGGTGCTTTCAGCGGCCATATTTCACTGCATTTCTTGGGCTATGGTCGGCCCCATCAAGGCTGTGGGTCAGATAAGGAACAGGAATAAACAGCAAAGGCCGCGATAAATTAGAGATTCCTTTCTATTTCTTCTGCTCCTATCGAGATTCGGTTTCATCTGGCGGGCGGAATAACTGGGACGCTGTCGCATGCAGACTTGCGATACCAAGAGTGGGTTATGTCGGACGTGTTGGGTAGCTGGCTGTAACATTTCATTGCCCCTGTAAGTATTTCGTAATGGAATGTCGCGATGATGTAAAGATCCGACTGTTGTCCTAAGACTTCAGGTTCCATTCATACCGGATCCACAAAATGAACAAGTCGCCTTCGCCAACCTGCAGCTGTCCGAAAAGGCTGTACAAACGGCCCACCACCTTATGACAGAATGCAGCCTATTCTCAAGTGAACGTCCAACAGTACTTAACCCCCCCCCCCACCTCTGGTTCTGAAGTATCACATAAATACCGTCGGCGTCACAAGCTTCCCCAGAAACATCTTCCACACGCTTCAAGAGCATTTGAAAGGCAATCAAACTCCGAAACAACGTACTGACTAAATTATTAACTAGAACCTTACAGGCAATATGCTACATTAGTTTTAGTCTGTGCTCACCCTCTGTAAATATCCCGTGGTATACCTATTGGTGAAGCACGCGTTGTAATCAACTCTACACAAATTAAAAAAAAAAAATTATTACGTCATCTGAATGCCTTGTCAGTGATAAAGTCAAAACTCTTAATTGTTGCGACCAACGGAATCCGACCATTGGGCACTTCCACCTAAGTAGAGAAGTTCTTTTGTACTTTGCAGGCTTGCAGAGACCAGAATAGTTGGGAGGAGGCAAAATATATATACATATGTACCGCAACCGGTGTTTTAGATAAATTCCGCCCACAAAACTAACTGCACTCTCAGTATTCCAGAGCCCGGAGGTTTAGCCGGGGAGGTGCGGGCGCTACGGGCAGGCCAATAACTTGGCTTGGCATCACTTCACCCCGATACCTTTCAAGCTTTTTGCGGCCTAGGACAGGGCTGGTGAACTTTCTGACTGCGCGTGCCGAAATTGTTCCCAGTTTTCGGAGAAATTCTTTAGCGTGTGGAAACTTGAGGTTACTAACACCGTATTTGCGATTATTCCAGTGACGTCTTAAGCTCCCGCTGTTGGTTGGCACAGTTAACACAACTGGACCTCATGCGGTGTTAGTTCAGTTCGTTCCACACGTCCTAAACCTATTTCCTTAAAAAGTCAGTTTTGCACGCAGATTACGTATAACCATTTTTTTCTCCATCAGAATCCTGTGTGTTTTATTGTGTGTGTTTCTTTTGAGTTCCGTGTACAATTCATCGTATCATGCGTAAGCTTTACCTGAATAAACCTAACACATGAGGTAAACAGAGGCTACGATTTTCTTCATTCGCCTTTTACCGCAGTCCTCTCTTAGGTCTTTGTCACTGGAGTTCCTGAACACGATGATGACAATAACTCCAGTCCTAGCAGTTGAACCGCTTCACAAGAATTACCCTGAGCTTGATAAAAGTGATGATATTATCATTACGTTGGTAACAATAATCACAGTAAGAGAGGCGAATAAGAATGTAGTGTCGGAAGTATGACTTGTACTAACATTTCACCGCATCATGCTGACCGACTGGGTAGTTTGTAGAGCAGTGTGTAGCGGACTGGACAGTGTACTCCTCGTGTGCCATTGTTGCTCTACACAAATACAGAAGGCGACCACGCTGATAAATTGGGGATGACCAGCGAGGCACAGAATATGGGGAGGAGTCCACTTGCCAATAGATCCATCTATATAATACGGCTACTTTCCGCAACTTCTTATGCTGCTATTCGAAGCATAAGATAGTAGTCTGGTAGTCTGTCTCATAAAGACGTAAGAACAGTTTGGCACAACTTTACGTGCTGTGTAGGTATTGGTGGGTCGTGAAATGACCCAGTGTTGGCGACAAAAGGCATTTGCACTTGCGATACCATTGTGTTCATTTCTCGCTAATGCAAGTACATACATGACTGCACTACACATATATTATGTTAAAAATTGCTGTATTTTTATTTCGTGAAACATATCATCAAGGAATTTTTGTACGAAAAATGTGGAAATTTGATGTTGCCGGTATTTTCAATTGTTGCAGGCCTCCGTATGACAATGTTTGGTATGTTGAGTCGTGTTTGTGGAAGTCAAATTTGAGCTTACGGAAGGCAGTGAATATAATACCGATATAGGCAAAAAAGAGACACATTTGCCCTATCGACGCCATGAAGGCATAGAGGGAGAGTAGAGGTATAGCTCCACTCATTCATAACCTCGACATTGATGGAGCTGAGTGGTCAGCTTCACGCTTGGGCTACTTAACCCCCGGTACCCATTGAATAGGAGGCTGGGTGGGTTTCCGAGCCATTCTGAATGTTTTGGAGCGGAGAAAAATCGCTTGCATCTGCTGGAATTTGAACTCCGAACCGTCCTACCGTACCCTAGGCACGATATCGATTACGCTCGTCGCTCTGCCGTATAATACCGATACTAAACAAAATTAAAGTCCAAACTCTCTAGGCGTTTTTAAAGACCTGCAGATTTCATTAAAACCTGTCGAACGGAAACAGCTTCCATGTATGCTGCAGTTCATCAACTGAAGAAGAGTGAACGTGAGAGAAAAGTAAGTTCAGGGTAGCACATACAGCGCAGTGGCCGCAGGCGTTACCCCCCCCCCTCCCCCAAGAGGAGATTACAGCTAGATGTACGGCAGCTGTGTTATTCTGGTTGGGAGAAAGCGCTGATAAGGGGAATTGTGATTGGTGACGAATTGCGCAAGGAATCCGAGCGAATTCGATCTTTCCCACGGAATATGAGTTGAAAACAGCCGTGTTAAATGGGAATAAATTATGACAATACTTGCAAGTATTTCAGTGTAATATGTTGAGATTAACAGAGTTTGTCCTGCAGCTGCTTTATGGCTGGGATCGCGGGCTCGAATTCCACATAGGACATAAATGTTCGTCTCTTGTGTTTGTTGTGTGTTGTGTAGGTAGCGGCTTCTGCTGCGAGCTGATCACTCATTTAGAGGAGTTCTACCGAGTGTGTGTGTGTGTGTGTGTGTCTAATTGTGGGCGATGTAGAAGCCTCAACAATGAGGCTCCCTAAGCCCGATTTGCGCTGTTGCGCCAAAGAGAAAGCAGAATATGTCTGCTGATATTTACACAGTTATTGGACTTTTGGCCTTTTTGTTACTCGTACGGATTCCGACGCTTTTGCATGTGCCCAAGTCCCGCGCCGTTTGGATACAGGATTCAGATGCATAGATCCAACATTTCATCAGTTGTTGCTTGGGAACTGAAAGTTCAGTGTGCATTTCGCTGAGCTTCAGTATTATTCTTTCAATTTGTCCAAATTATCTGAGGGTGCTGCATATTTTTTCCCAGTCATCGCACCAAATTTCTGTCCTACGCTACCTGGCAGAGGTGTCGTTCTTCTCTTACCTTCCCAAAACAGCCTGTTGGTGAGGTACTTGAAACAACTCTATGTGAGTACTGTGTAGAAAATTGGTATTTTTAGTGACGACGTGGTTGTCCTTTCGTGGTCTTTTCGATGAGGTTATGAATATAAGATGTTTCCCTTTGTGGTGTGTAGTATGTCTCTCGTTATATAAGACACTAATAAGACCGGTGGTATCGTATGGAACGGAAGCATGGACGTTGAAGAAAGAAGAACAGGCTGTGCTAATTTTTGAAAGGAAAATATTTAGAAGAATATATGGTCCTAAACGTGAAAACGGGGAATGGAAAAGTAGGGCGAATCGAGAACTAGAAGAGACGAGCAGAGGAGAAAATATAGTCAGCTGGATAAAAGGGCGAAGGATACGTTGGTTAGGTCACCTGGGGAGAATGGAGGAGGATAGGATGCCCAAAAAGATCTTCACTCAAGAACTGGAAGGGACGAGGCGAAGGGGAAGACCCAGGAAAAGATGGAAAGAGGAAGTAGAAAGAGATCTACAAGTGCTGGGAGTGAGAAGATGGAGAAAGTTGGTAAAGGATAGAAAAAAAGTGGAAGGATATTGTTCGATAGGCTAAAGCCCGCAACGGGCTGTAGTGCAAATGGAAGAAGAAGAAGAAGAAGAAGAAGAAAGGAGAAGGAGAAGAAGGAGGAGGGAGAGGTGGAGAAGGATAATAATAATAATAATAATAATAATGTCTGTCGTGTTATATATTGTGCCATGTGTGTAATTTGTGTCCAGTGTATGCTGTGCGCCTTTGAACTGGTACTATTGAAGTTCCTTACGGAGTCAAAATATTGTTGAGAACACGGAAGTTTTGTTGCTATTGCTGATGGCAGGAAATGTGGGATATCAGAAGCAGAGTTGTCTGTGGTGAAGTGATGTTCAGACGCGTTTTAACGGATGTCCCCCCAAAGATTCAGAGGTTATTAATGGGGACAGATGTAAGGACATGCGACTCCGCACGTGTAAACAGTAGGGCGATTCGGTGGTTGCCAGAGCTGTACTGGACTTGAAAGTAAAGAGACAAATACCCAACTCTCCTGCCAGGGATCTAAGTCTAATTGCCTGTGCATTACCGACTTGTATTATCTTTTTCGAGAGAAGATGGCACTTTGTCCCCCCGCGCGCGCGCGCTTTTGTGAAATCTTCACAAATACGCTGGTGATGAAGTTCAGTAAACATTTTGCTGTCGCCGTTGGCTTGAAATGGTATACCGAACAATGTGTGCCGGTTTTATATTGTCCAGCGAAACGTACTTGACAGCCCTTCTTGAACGAGAATTTGTCAATAATTGGATTTAGTGCAAAGTAGCACCGGTTTGAAGTTGGGGGGGGGGGGGGGGGTGGGGGGCATGGGGGTGGTTTGGGGGTGGCAGACTTTGAAGCCAGGGGGCGCGGGGTGATGACAAACCCCTTTCGCGGCCCCTTT
>Ga0123352_10008732_pt1 | contig 15776 bp, 8 predicted proteins | sample TergutLab28metaG_FD_89700 | JGI IMG/M metagenome (GOLD analysis project Ga0123352, IMG submission 89700) | Labiotermes labralis P1 segment gut microbial communities from Petit-Saut dam, French Guiana - Lab288 P1 | ecosystem: Host-associated > Arthropoda: Insects > Digestive system > Gut ... | reverse complement strand
TTTTTTTTTTTTTTTTTTTTTTTTTTGATTTTTGTTGTTTCTTGTTGTTTCCTTACCCCTCCCCCCCGGAAATAAAAATTTGGCGCCGGGAATAAATCCCCCCCCCCCCCCCCGACCACTTTAATGGCCATTCGGCCATTTAAAGGGCTCACTGAACAACATATATATATATGTCATTCGGAGGCTAAGGGTTAATTGGCCAAAGAGCTGTTGTTTCAGCATGTAAATGATGTTGGATTGAACTGAATTGAACTTCTTTATCACCTTCATTCCCCTGTCAAGATACTGTGTGGTATATGTGAACTGTTTGACTGTTTCTGAACTGAACAGTACTATCTAAATGCTTATAAAACTGTCCATTCCACAATTATGTTATTCTTAGGTGTGACTTTTATTACCATTTATATATGGTGGCATTTGTGCTTGTATTTTTCTATTTTCCTTATAATCCTGTGCCATATCTGTAATTGGTTTTGTGGCTGTTGTGCCAGCACATAAATAATAAAGAAATGAGTTATCACCACCACCATCACCCAGGCATGCAACCATCCATCCCCCCACTCACTCATCAACCACTCAAATGGTATCTTCCCTAGGGGACACCTTACCAAATTACCATAGGCATCTCTGTCAGATGTGTGCTATATACCAGACCCCTCTCACCAGTGACTTGACCCTTTGGCACTTAAGGACAACTACAGTAGGTGTGCAGCATAATGCTGAGAGCAGCAGACAACAACTTGAGTCATCAGCCAATAGCATCCCAAACAAAGGGCAAGCCAATTAAATCCTGGTCTTTACAGAGTACAGTAGGCACTTAAATTCAGTTGCCATCACCTTCAAAATACTGAATGGAAGTACAAATTTATGAGGCTACACAAGATGCAGTATTTTAATGTGGTTTATTAATATTCACCATCTTTCCATTGAAACACGGTGTCAATGTTGTAACCCACACCACTCCACATGGACATGTCTCTCGGGTAGTCCAATTCCACCTTCCCAACATCTTCATCAAACCTAGATACAACATTAAAAATACCACAGTCAGCAAACCCAACTATCAATGTATGCAAAAATGCAGTTTCTTTCAAGAACTCCAGACAAGCAAGTATTCCATCATTCAGCTTCAGCTAACAATATGTGTATGTCACTCCAAATTAACTCATGACTGAAATGTCATCCATGTCAGTCCACATTTTGAGTGCTTTTGTCACTGTAACTGTGTTAAAAGAACCTGTTATAATTTATCATGCATATAACCTAAACCAAACAAGACAACTGATGGCAAACACGCGGATGGCCATCCTAGCTCTGGTTCCTATACAAAGAAAGATATGTTAACCCTTTAAAGATGAAGCACAGCCTGCTTTATATAAAGACCCAGTCTGTACTGCACAGTGAACACTTTTCATCTTGGTTATAAAAACTGATCAGTTTATGGTGTATGGGGCAGAAGTCGCTGTTTGTTCTGAGATAATTATAAAACAAATAAATACAGTGTGAGCAGAATGTCAGTTCTTCAGTGACAAATCTATTTGTGCACACAACCAAAGGCTTTAAAATGCTGATGTGCATAAAAAATCAACTGAACCAAACCCAAATCCTCCCACAATGAGATGAACACAAGAATGCAATAATGTTCCTTACTTCCAATACATGGTTCCACTGAAGAAATATGTTTTCCCATTATGTCCCCACACCATGGCTCCATCAATTTTCTCCAGTGACTCTGGCAGACCAAGGTTAGTAAGTGGCTTTGGAAATCCCCTTTCCAGTTGATTACCATTATACAGGTAGTAGTGATTTCCTGAAACCATAAAGTGGATTATAAAGTAACACACAACACTCAAGTGCCTTCTGTGACATCCAAAGGCTGAACACACTCTACCACACATCCCGCATGCCCTACCCATCAGTTCTCCCTTCATGCATCACTGGAATGACATCTGTTAAAAAAGTACAGATTATGCACATCATTATGCAATTTTCATAAGTATCCTGTTTCCTCATTCCATTTAAATAAATATATTTCTCTCACCACCTTTACAGATACCCTCAATCAATGGTATATGGATGGAGGTCTAGGCCCCATTAAAAAAAATGATATAAAACATTCTTTGATAGGACACATAATGACATTCTGACCACATTTTGGCAGTTAAAATTAGTTATAAAAAGCAAGCATGCTAGAACATGAACTGCAGTACAGAATGCAATGAAGACATTTTTATTCCACATAGTACAACACCATTAAATCCTGCCTACTAATATACTTCAACAGTGGCAGTATAAATACCAGGTGTCTTAAAACGTCACACTTCATCTCATTCCTGCTCCCAGACACAATCATCATATAGGCCCACACATACATCCAATTCTCAAGGGATCTGGGGTAGTGTGGTCACTTATATGGCCATTTAAGCTACAGGCTGGGCAACTAAGGAATCACCATTTGATTCCCAACAGTAGTAAGATTCTTCACTCCCCAACACATCCATGCCAGCTCCACAACCCACCCTCCCCTACAGAATGAGTACCAGGGACCCTTCCTGTGGGGCTAAAGTGGCCATGGCATGAAGCCAACCACTCACCTCCATCCTGTACCAAGATTAAAAATGAGTGGTACTGTACTTCTACTCATTTACATGTCTTCATGGCAAGCACAGGGACAACACTACCTTAGCAATTCTCACGAGTGCTGTTCACCAGGACTGCCCTTTACATGGGTTCCAGCATCCAAAATATGACAGCAATATACTACACGCGTGATTTCAGGCTTCCACTGCGAAGTACCTGAGAACTGCACTCCAATGGGTTATTACACAGTGAGTAGTGGTACCAACATTTCGGGACAACCTATCGGCCCCATCCTCAGGGTTCAAGACTCCAGAAGGACCGATAGGTTGACCCGAAACGTCTGTAAGAAATTACCACTACTCGCTGTGTAATAACTCAGAAAAGAAAGAGAGAGAGAGAGAGTGAGTGTGCACGTGCGCGCGTGTGTGTGTGTGTGTGTGTGTGTGTGTGTGTGTCCTTTATCTCATTCCTGGTCACATCACAGCACAATACTCCACAATAAATAATAAAATAACAATTAAAAGCACATTCTTGTAAATAAAGCCAACTTGGTGAGCAATTTTGTTTTCAGTGCACCAAGTTGGCTTTATTTACAAGATTACACAAGGATGCACAGTCAACAAAACAAAATTATACAAGCACATTCCTTGAACATCAATGGATCCTTTTAGAACAGCATTCAAGTGGCCAGCCACTGAATTCTGCTACCATGCCCTATCCTGATCCACATAAGCAAAAAGTACAGCAATCCTTTGCATGGGGACTGCGACCCATTCGTGGAGTCCTGTTCTCTTGGTGCAATACGATCATTACATTTACGCTAAGCTGTAGTATTCTGGAGCAAAACAAGGCGGCAGTTCAAAAACAGTAGTTATTCCTAAGTAGTGATGGGTATGTTATACTGACACAGTAAACAGTCACGCCATCACTGATGGACTGGGTGTCACAGACACACCATTATCACACTTGCATATAGTACTGTGCACTGTATAAGCCAAAACACAAGAAATGGAACCTACATAGAGAAAGGGCATCAAAATATGAATCATGCACAATCAAACACACAATAAAGAGGAGACTACTCCACATAGCTTGTCAACATTATGTGATGTACATGCCACAAAAACAAGGAATCCTTAACCCAGCTACCAAAAAAAAGGCTACCAATCAGGCTAGCATAGCAGTAAGCGACAAGAATGTTTTTCTCACAGTTTACCACCACTACTCACTGCATTTGATAATCTCCTGATCTCGTGTGAAGTGACAACACATGTAGCTTGAACATGTCCAAAGATAATACAGGAAAGGAAGGAAAGTATAAACATGTTACTTCAGAGAAGTGAAGTGCAATACCTTTTGCACCTAAACAGGGCCAAATGATGACATGCAAAAACATGCCTCACTGGCACATATAAAATCCCTTAATACATCTTACATAACCTTGCCAGTGAACAATAACTCACAGCCATGTTCAACGAATAAATAAATGTGTACTACATAAACTCAAAATTAAAAATAACTCAAACATACGTTCAAAGAATTCATAAATATGTACTACTTAAACTCATTATTAAAAATAACTCAAAGGTACAAGCATTCCTCAGTTGAGTCCTACATTAACTCACCAATAAAAAATACTATCTTCTTGTCTCCTCTCTCATATACTGCATCAATATGTGTATAATTCTTAGGCAAGTCGTTCCACATCCTGTGTGTTTCTGCCGGATACCCTGGATACAAGCCATTGTCCCCAATCCTCCAGATGTACTGACAACACAAACAATTACAAAAAGAAATTATTTAAAAGGCATAAGAAACTGTTACTACTCACCAGCCACTAGGGTGTGGGACCAATGAGGTACGTTGTGTTTGACTATTCCATGTCAGTATTCCAGGACACGCCCAGACAGATCATCATAATATAGTGGACCCAGTTCCAAACAGGAATGGAGCTGGCTTCAGTTCTGTACAAACATGTGTGCCTACTCACACAGGTACTTCAAATACATGTAGATACATCCACATATCAGGATGTCCAGACCTCGGAAATGTGTTTTCCCATGCATGGAATCACATGAAAGAAATGGTGTATGACTAAAGAGGCCATGAGATGAACTACCTCAACAAGTTCTAGCTATCCTGAGTATGTGATCCAGCAGTTCATAGTTACAGATACAGTAGCAGAAGCAGACTGTGAGTCAACAATGACTGCAGCCACACTGAACATCCATCACAAAATGAACTCTCAGAATGTGACAATTATTTCATGGACACAATTAAGTGCAGAACATGTGTGCACTTCCAGCACTCATTCTCCTGTAACAACGTGCACACATTTACATGCACTGGTACAGACAAATGCATCTCACTAAATATCATGCTTGCCTCACTAGGAAAGCAGCAAGTATAATTTGGCCAATATGCATGGTCCCACCTTCATAACAGATGGCTACACATAGAAATGGACATGAATTTTTATGGCTTGTGATTCTTTATTTTACATTTATTCACAATACAGCATATACCCAAATGCAAGACGACTCTAATCTAAGATGACCCACCTCCAATAAGACACATATGCTGCCAGAAAAATGTATTTATCTAAATCTAAGATGACCCCCCCCTACCCCCCAAAAAAAAAATTCTGCTAAGAGAAAACATTTCATACACTGCACACACAGAGCCTGTCAGATTCTATCAGTCTTTACCAATTAGTGTCACTGTCTCTATCATCATAGTCAGTGAGTGCCTTCATCTTCCTCACATTCACTCCTAACATTAATTTTTAGTTTTTCAATAGCCATTTTACTATTAGTACCCTTGGATCTAATCTGTTCCCAGGTATGTATCTTAACAAATTACTGTTGCTGTGGTGCCCAGTGATTGACAATAACTCAATCTAAATGGTCCACCAGTTTAGGTGCTTCTTTGCCTGAAAAACCTTAACAGAACCAGCTTCTGAAACGTTGTGCTTTACAAAATTAGAGGATGGACAAAGTCCCAAAAAAGAAGATTGTGTCAGTTGACTTTAGTCCTGTTCTGTTCTTTGGATTTCTTGACCCTTGAAGACAGCACCGATAGGTTGTCCTGAAACACTTGGTACGGAATTACCACTCTATGCTGCACAATCTCAGAAGACCACATATCTTACATGGCAATTTGGCAATGCAGGCCTTAATTTGTATCTGCAAGGTCCAGTTCCTGAGTGATCTGGTTTGTAACTTCACGCACAAACTCGAGATGATCTCACATATGTAAGCACCAAATTTAACCTTGTCTTGCATTTAAGTAAATACAGTATTACAGTGGAATTACAGGTACCACACATTTGGCTGTCTGAGCTTCCAAACCCTGTACCCAGCCATCTGCAGCTGGCAGTGTCATCACTGCTAGGCTCACCTCTGAATTCCCTGGCAGCCTCATACAGTAATAGTGGTCATACTTACCCAGCACCTCTCGAGAAAAAAGGGTTGCCAAATATTGTAACATTAAACTGAAGTGCATGATGGTGTCATCTGATACCTGTCCTATTTCCCAGCCCCATTTAATGTCCCTGTTCATCACTATTTATGAGACACCATGTATACATAACCTAAAAAAAAAAAATGCGCGCGCACACACACACACACACACACACAAGCTGCAAGTAATTAATGGCACCTCCTGGAAAGTGCTGGGTACTGATTCAAAAGCAAAACGTAATGGGCCTCTTAGTCAATTCCTGGTTAGGAAAGCTTTCCGCATCCCTGTAGCTTTTTCCATACCTCTCTGACAAACATTTATGATGTTGGGAGTAAATTCACAATTGCTGTCACTGTACCCACATTTAAGTTGCACAAAATGCATGGTGGCACCTGCCACTTTACCCCTCTGCTAGTAACTGACAAGTTATCAGATCACTACTGTAAAAAAAAAAAAAACATCATAGCCCAGAAATGTTGTGCCTACACGTTAAATTCCTTATAATGAAATGATGGCTGTACCACATTAATATTTATTTGCTTCTTTGTTTGAGAGCAGTCAGTTACATACAGTCACAGCTGAGCACATGAACATTTCACTTAAAAAGTTCACCCTTCAACAGGACACAAAGGCCCTGGGGAGAGCAGAGGTACAGCTCTACTCTTTCTTTCACCTCTATGCTGTAGTGAGGTGGGTGGTGAACGCCACGCCCCAGCCTCTTTACCCCTGGGAAAGAGAAACAGTACCCAATGTTTAGCAGGCTGGGTGGGCCCTGGGTCTGGTCCAGATGGGTTCAGAAAGCCTTGCCCTGCATCAGGACTCGATCCCTGGACCATCCAGCCCATAGTCACTATACTAACTACACTATCCCAGCCCACAAAACATTTCATGTATTTAACAAAAAAGAAATACGGTTATGGTACAAAGCTGTGTACACTTCGTAGTCGTCACAGCAATGGAAATTAAGTACGGATATATATCATCAATTGTATAGATACTAATGTACAGTTTCCTCCAGCAACTTACTCACAGACAGGTGCGTGCATGCAGCAAGACATGACATTTAACCATGAACTTTGTCACAGACACACACAAGGCAGTAGGTACCAAACACACACAGAGACAATAGCCACACTTCAGCTTGAGCCACACAAAGCAAATTAATTTTAAACAGGAAATTGAAGTATGTAGCCATGTGTGGAAGCAACTGACACATATACACAGATCCTACAAAAAAAAAACAGGATAATGAAGACAAAACTTTAGTTGTGGGTCCTGATGGTTAACTCACCACATCACTAAAGCACTGTAATGTTCAAATTCTTGTCTATGATTGGTACCGCCAGCTATAAGTTAACGATTCCTTACTTGCAGTTTCTGAATATTTCGTTGTGGAGGTATCAGTGGTCTTCTTGGGGTACACTGGCAGACACTAAGGCATAATACGCACAACACAAAAGGAGTTTCAAAAAAATAAGGTAATGAACACAGCCAGTTTGAATTTTATTCCGACTCGGATGTATACATTGCAAACCATACACTTGACCCCATGCAGTCACCATTAACACTGAAGCATCTGTCCCACCATGGCACCAAGGTTTGTATCCTAGTGTATGTGGAATCGGTGTGAACTGTCCGCAGGCAGGAAGTAACGACTTGCGGCATGCTAGTATCTGTTCTAAATTACTTACACATTCCTGCTAACAGTGCTCATGGCCAGGTGCTGTACTAGTGCTATTTGGTGTAACCAGACTGACCAACTACTGTTCATGTTAAAATTTCTTTCTTATTTACAGGCCATGTGTCATACATGTATGCTCCTTTTCCCACTTACAAACCTTAGAATGCCATGCCAGTAGCTTGTGTTGAAAGCTTCAGACTTGCAGGTTATGAAACATACCATCAAATTATTCAGGTCATGCATCTTCCAAGATACCAGACTGGTATTGTACTGTGTATGATTACATATTCTGCATTGTTTCAGGTTTTTAATCATTTAAAAAATAACATAAATGCAAACTATGCAACTTTTTTGCAATATACAATACGAGGCATGTAAGGCACTTCCTGATCATAACCAAAAAATGTCTGATGGCATTCCTGTGCCCACAGAGTTTAGGGGTGTGAACATTTGGAAATCAATGGGTGTCAACTGTAGGGAGGGTGGTCCATGATGTTCTAACCTTAATGCTGTAATAAGTCGCAATTCCAGCGAGAAATACAGGCCCTCGAATCGTGCAAAATTATGCCTTGGTGCACCAACCCAATCCTTTTGCAATAAATGGTCTACCATAACCTCTCAAGTGTACCACATTAACTCAGGGATTTCAGATTCTCCACAGTCAAGCAAATCCATAAGAAGCACACCTTATGATCTCAGGAGAGAGCTGTCATGATTCTTCATACTGATGGCACTGCTGAAGTTCTTTGCTCGAAAGGATAATGTGTGTTCTCACATCAAGGATGTTTTTTGGCTTTGGGTTCTGAGTGACTAACCACATTTCACTGCAGAAAGTGCTCTCCTTGCATCTGTGTCATGTGTCAAATCCACAACAGTGAGTCCCATTTTTATGAGCTCTGAGAGACTTCAAGGTTCATCACCACCCAGCATTCACACACACATTTTTCTGTAGTCCAGGTTGTCATGGACAATGCTGTGCAAACTATCCAGCATAAAGGATGATTCTAGGGTAATGTATCTGTCCCTTACTGTAAGGGCACCTGTAAAACCTGCAGTGTTATCAACAGAGAGACATGTGGGCATCGAAGTCCTGCCATTAGCAAAGCACTGCATTATTTCTGAGGCATCACGTGTTCCATATGCCTGCAACTGGCTATGAATTCCCAGCAGTATAACAATTTTCACATGTAAAAAACAAATCACACTGTTTGCAATATGCCAACCACCTTGAAACTGATTATATGGTGATACTACATGCTTATGTGAACCTCTCAAGAGAAGCATGATACAGACATATCACATGCCAAATACAGGAGTAAAATCTGCCGTCATGTGATGCTATTTCACACAAGACATGATGTTATATTATTTTTTGATACTCTGAATGTAATTCATAACTTTAACTTGCTCACCCTTCCTTTGAAGATAAACACCTCCCTCCTGATAACGGAAACGGCATCATAACTGGTATCACATGTATCAGGTTTACCAGGTTTCCTGGGTGGTTTCTTTGGAGTTTGAGGTGGTGGCATAGGTGACTCAGGTGGTTGCCTAGGTGGTTCAGGGGGGTGCCTGGGTGGTTCAGGTGGTTGCCTAGGTGGTTCAGGGGGGTGCCTGGGTGGTTCAGGTGGTTGCCTAGGTGGTTCAGGTGGTGGTCTAGGTTGATAAGGTGGATTAGTGGGATAGTCTGGCAGTTGTGGTGGGTACTCTGGAATTGTTTCCCAAGTCTTCGTATCATCTTTAAGACCTGTAATCAAAATGGTGATTTTATAATAATAATATATAAAGTGAAGTGACCCTTTCCAAACCCCCCTTCACAACAGGTGTTAATGTAAGAAACAAAATTTCCAGCTTTTGCAAAATATAATACAGTATTTGTATATGTGTCCCATGTTATGGAGTACCAAACATATAGTTCATGGCATTATGCCACATGAATCATGGTGGAAAATGTGGTTTGGTCCAGTAGCCTGACAAAAGAAAATGAACTTTTAATATAGTCATTAATAACTTATTGTGCACTTTCAAATTATGCTTGCATGGTATGCTCAAGGTCATGACCATAATTATGAAAGCATATATCATGTTACACATCATTCATCTGGTGACATGCTATCCTGACAGTAGAACCAGAAAATTTATGTCCACACGGCCCCTACGTAAGTTTTCTGAACAAAGATCAGAAGACATCATCATTCCACAGGTGTACTAACTAATATATCAGAATCTACATACTTCTGAAAATCCACTTCTACCCATTTAAGTAAACACCATGACAAGAGTGTCTTTGAGTATAGATAATGGAACTCACCATAAAGTTGCTGAATACCATGACGATCATCATCTGGAAGCTGGAAGTCAGGTTTGAAACCTTGATACCAAGGAAACATAAGAGCACCAGGCACAGAAGAATGTGACAGACCCAAAGAATGGCCAAATTCATGAGCTGCTACTGCAAATAAGCTGGTACCTGGAACAAGAAAACAAATAACACTATCACCAAATTACTATCCCAAGATGTATCATTGTTTTTCCTCAGATTTTCCATAAAAATAGTAAAAAATTAACTTATCACTGCACAGGAAATATATTGCAACCTGTATAAACATTCACACCCCTGGCTAAGTAGCCTTGTAACAAGGATTATAGTTAATCAACTTTGAGGAGAGTCATCCCCATTGCGATAAATCAAATACAAAGTATCAAATATGTAATAATATACAGCCAGAACACAACTAAGTTATATTATTAACAAGTATTATACAACTTGTCAACTACATGTTTCGCCCACTTAACCTGGCCATCATCAGGTTTGTACTTAGCTTACAGAGGAATGTATTACATAACCAGTGAATCTAATGAGTGATGAGATCTCATTTACAATGGTCGGGTACATATTATGTACTATATTCTAGTCTGTTGCTAATATGTTTGTTTACACTCCGTTGAATTGGGAAGTGGCTGGGTGGTGTCACAGTCTGCTGCTGTGGCTGCATGGTCATGGTCATGATGTGGTAGATAACACGCAGCGCTAATGTGTCAAGGGCTATATGCTGTCTATGGTGTAGCCAGACATGCATCTGTAGATGTCAATATGGACCAATTATATGGTTGGTGCTAATGTCCTTGAGTGCACCTCATGCCAGATCTCTTATCACAACTGAAACTACCACAACTGAACTATCACCATGTGTCATGATAACAGTCACCATGTCATTCTCAATGCAGTAGAGGTATGAGACAGTGATTACTGCTGGGTCTGTACACCTTGGGTATCATGTCTGTCCTATTTTTTCTCACCATTCACTCTTGAGGTATATCACTGTGAATCACGCTTTGGTAAGTCCCACTTCTTATGTTTCATATTGACATCTCCTACAGATGTATGTGCGTGTTATCTACAACACCATGACCATGACAATGTGGCCACCTCCCCATTCAACAGTGTGTAAACAAACAAGATATCAGCGACAGACTAGAATATAGTACATAATATGTAAATAGCAAATACTGGTACCATCCTATTAATTGAGTTCATGTACCCGACCACTGTAAATGAGATCTCGTCTCCCATTAGATATGCTGGTTATGTAATACAGTCCTCCATAAGCTAAGTAGACCATGTAGTTGGCACGGTGTATATACTTGTTAATGTAACATAGTTGTGTTCCGACTGTACATTATACATATTTGATACTTTGTATAGTTAATGAAAATTGTGTGGAGGTTTCACATGAACTGGACACCCAAAATGTAGAGTGCTGAACAGTATGATAATGACTTGCTTACCAAATTGTTCAATATTACTATGTTTCATGTAGGATCACCACTCAAATCGCATAGCAAAGCATCACATTTTCGGGTGAATGGACTTCCACTTGCTGAACAGGTCACCTCCACTTGTACAACAAAACTTTCATATTAAATGGATCCAGCTTTCACACAAACTGGACTTTCAAATTATTCAACATGAATTATAGTTTCATGCACACATTTCATGATAGATGCATCTGAGATGTGTAAATGGACTTTTGTCATAGTACCCACATGGGAATGGAGACCAGCAAATATACCTCAAAAGCAAGTGGGGAAAAAATAAATTTCAGTGGGACTGAAATGAGTTACGAACTGAATTCACAACAAACCCACCTTCCTCAAACCTTGTATCAATGAAACATGACCACCTCCATTTATTTATGCTACAGCAAACAATGACACATTACCATGGTGTTGGTCCCCCTCCAACAGAAGCCATGTTTCTTCCTCATCAAAATGGGCATCACCTCCACGACCACCACCAGGAAAGAAGGCATGTGCTAAAATCTGTCCTGGCCCATCAAAAGGATAGCCATCCCCATGGTAGCCCCTGGAACATTATGAAAGAATGTAAAGCATGCAGAGCACTTGACACAGCATTTGCGATGTAAAAATATCACAGATTTCTCACTAGGTGCCTACTTCCATAACACACATCATAATTCAAAGTTTTTTATTACCAACTGATGCACAAGAGAATTGTTTTTAAGGGAGTATTCATATTTACATTAAAAATTACAATAGCCCCAACATGTTTCGGTGTGATCACAATCATCAGGGAGCGAACTGTGTGAGCTTGCTCAAGTTGCAATGTTAAAACATTGTAATTTTAGCAAGCTCACAGAGAACGCTCCCTGACGATGGTGATCACACCGAAACATGTTGGAGCTATTGTAATTTTAATGTAAATTTTAGTACTCTTTTACAAACAATTCTCTTGTCCATCAATTGGTAATTAAAAAACTTCGATAATAGCATGATGCACGGTACAAATGTGGGGGGGGGAACATCATAAGTAGTTGGAGAGACTGTCATTCTGGTTAAAGGATTACAGAGGATGCAGTCATGTATAAAGCTCTTTTACATCATGCTCATATCAAGCACATACTAGTTGCCTAAATTTACACTGTAAGAAGGTATATATGCTAACAGAAATAGGTCCTTGTATAAACTGTATTTATACAATTTCATACAACTGTACTTTAATGTGAGACGAGAATTCCTCCCTGCAATGTAACTACACTGTATTTTAGTTCTTCTTATTGACTGACGGTTCTACGTTCAGACTGACGATGGTTATAAATAGCCAAAACATGTAGCTGATTTTCACACAGATAAAGTTTGTTTAGACTGTGATGTTGCCTTTTCTCCTTATATACATATAATTAAAACACAACATGGATACTGGGATGTCTTGTCTAAAAAAAGGGTGGCATATTTCAGGCCCTGTTGCAAGAGGGACAGAGGACTGTTGCCCCTTACCTGGTATTTTTCCTGCCAGCCTGGCAACTGGCTATATTCTAGCTATATGGCGCCAGGTTAAGGCAGTGTTTATACCAAAGTCCGGTATGAGTTCCTGCAGTGGACCTTGGGATTTCACACATATTAGTCTCACTTCATTCCTACTTAAGTCTATGAAGAGGCTAGTGGATATATTTTTAAGGGACGAGGCTACCAGAAAAACGTCCCCATTGGTACAACAATGTCAAAAGGCGTTGAATTATATTTCCACCTGGCATTCTGTAGGAGTGAGAGCTGTTCACCAGTTTGTTGGGCCTGAACCAACCTTGCGGATCTCTACGCAGAATGTAAGACAAAGGATGAAACGCTGGATGGGCAACCAGCAGCATATGGTTATGTGACGGGTTCTTATCATCCCCCCCAGACAGCTTGGAAAGTGATTTCGGGCCCTAGTCGGAATGCTATGACCAGGCTATTGTTCTTTAACAGGTCACAATTCAGGGCTGTTACCGGCCTCCTTACTGGACATAATACCCTCACAAGACATCTTCACATAATGGGGCCGATCAACAGTTCCTTATGCAGAAGGTGTGGAACACACAAGGAAACCGCAGCCAATGTTTTGTGTGAGTGTGAAGCCCTGACTTCACTCAAACACACCTACCTGGGCTCCTTTTTCTTTGACCCAGATGATGTCAAAGTCTAAGTCTGGGGGCGTACAGGAACAGGGCTCCCATAACGCCATCAGATTAAGGGGCACAAAGGGCCTGCCTGTAAGGCCTAGTTGCATTGGGCCGAAAGGGCTCGAACCCATTTAGTGTTCTATCCATTCTATTCTATGATATCTTATTCACATATCCCACTCATCCACAACACTAATACATTTCCATGACAAATGATGTGGCTTACCAACTGCCCTGTTCCGATTATATAAAAAACGCTTACTTTTCAAAAAAGACTAGAATGTCTGCCCGATCGTCATTGACCTCCCGGAAGGTAAGTTTGGAATTCTGTGCCCAGACGTCCAGCGCCCGGTGCAGCTCAGCCCGCACCACTCCAGTGTCCAATCCGCGTGGATGCATGGTCCGCAGACTGAAAGCAAACAATTGCAAAAGAAGCCATAATAAATCGAAATCATGCACGCACGCATCTCCTAACAAACAGCACCCTTTCTCCCTGCCCACTCTGCTGCAATAAATCTGAAAATGCTTGACAGTGACCATCTTCCACGCAATTTTCCCAACCCAGCTGCGACCTCACCCTTCTTACTTCAACAAGGAAGACGGAGGCAGCAGTTCCTTCGACAGACTGATATTCGCCGACAAGACGGCACGATGTCACACTTCAACACACATGCAGTAACAAAAAGCTTACAAATAACAGCACCTCGATCACCCACAACAGAGCAAGAAAACCTGGGGGGGGGGGGGGGCTTTCCACGTTTTTTTTGTTTTTTTCCGGGGGGGTCTTGCAAAAAAAAAACACAAAAAAAAAAAAAAATCCCCCCAAAACAGGAAAAGAAAGCCTGGGGGGGGGGGGGGGCTACTACGGTATTGTTGGTTCATTACCAGTGGGTCATGGCAACGAAACACACTGAAAGCAACTATAATCTCTCCTGAACAATGCAATATTCAGTAATGGGAACTGCAGTAAAATGAAGTGGGAAAGAGTAATCACGAAAATGCACGGAAAGCCAAGCGAAGGGATCGGATCGGATCAGATTCATTCTTTGTCCGCTAAAACCCAACGTTGTTCAGGGTACACGCAGACAATGAAAACATGGACCACCATGAAAAGTGCCACCTCCGAACTCTGAGCACACATTAATCTAAATGTCACTTGCTCATATCCGGGTGGTTTTCCTACGAACGGAATAAGAGAGATACGGGTGGCATGGAAAAACAAACAACGGCGTTTATTAGTCCCGGGAATAACTTCGTGTATACAACGTTCCTCGACCATGGGATTCCAGAAAGCAGAAACTGACAACACCTGGTCACACTACAAAGAACAGCATAACGTGCTCCATATTACTGCAGAGGCAATGAAACTACATCATATCGGACCACCTAACAGACGAAAACATATCAAACATTACAACACGGGGCACGTGGAGGAGTGTAGCGCGCTCACCCCTCTAAAATCCTAGCAACAGTACAAGAACTGATGCATGGTTCTTACTACGTACAGCGCTCACCCCTCTAAAATCCTAGCAACAGTACAACAATTGATGCATAGTTCTTACTACGTCAAACTAAAGCGCTGCTAATGGGGGACAAAACAAACGATCTGGAAAACCCTAATATCCGGTGTCTAGTATACCGACTTGCAATTCAAAGACTGACGGAACTGTACGTGCGCAAAGCAAGGATGTCAGCAGCGCCTTGTCCATGCACACGTGTGTGAACGCTCATTTGCTCAGAAATGCAGGCAGTCCTCCAACGAAAGTGGCCGTCCAAACTGACAGAAATTAACGAAAACAAACAAGCCTCTGCAATTTGATATTTTGCTGACCGTGCATCTCAGTATAATCTTAGTAACTGACGAACTTAATGTACAGATTCTTGTTTTATAATAAGTTTATTTCATGCCTCTACATGTTTCGAGCACTATGTGCTCATCATCGGGAGGTCAAAATCGTATTATACAGCATCTGGTATCATCACACCTGTAGGTGGCCGCCCCGTGCACACCTCTGTGGTCTAGTGGTCAGAGTGTCTGGCTACAGATTACAGAGGTCCCGGGTTCGAGCCCCGGCGCTACCAGATTTTCTGAG
>Ga0123352_10008731_pt1 | contig 15777 bp, 17 predicted proteins | sample TergutLab28metaG_FD_89700 | JGI IMG/M metagenome (GOLD analysis project Ga0123352, IMG submission 89700) | Labiotermes labralis P1 segment gut microbial communities from Petit-Saut dam, French Guiana - Lab288 P1 | ecosystem: Host-associated > Arthropoda: Insects > Digestive system > Gut ... | reverse complement strand
CTACCCAATGGTAACACTACAGCCTGTCCCACCCAATGGTAACACCACAGCCTGTCCCACCCAATGGTAACACTACAGCCTGTCCTACCCAATGGTAACACTACTGCCTGTCCTACCCAATGGTAACACTACAGCTTGTCCTACCCAATGGTAACACTACAGCCTGTAATACCCAATGGTAACACTACAGCCTGTAATACCCAATGGTAACACTACAGCCTGCCCTACCCAATGGTAACACCCACTGTCTCGTAGTACACCCTGTTCCCACAAATGAGGTGGTGGCAACCGAGTCACAGCAGTATAACCGTTTCATCAGGAATGAAGGAAACGCTACTCCAAAACATGCCTGTGCAGAAGCTAAAGGTAGCATGTAGCATCCTACCACTGCTTTGGGCTCACCTCATTCAGGGTTAATTCCAACTATTGGCAAGGCTCACAAGAAGAAGCCGGATTATTCACAAAAGACGACTCAGAAAGGAAAACGGTACAACGATGTAAATATGAGTGAGGGCTGAGAGAATATGAACAGTTACACATAACTTTAAAAAAATATAAAAACTTCAGTACTTACAGACAGTAAAAAAGAAAAGGCAAGGTACGAGAGAGAGAGACTGAGAGTTATACAGAATGCAGTTAGCAGACACCAGAGGGCAGTCCGGCGTAATGATGTGTATCCATAAATCAATATCAAATAAAACAGAATACTACAAAGTTTGGAACAACAGAATTATAGAAACAGGACTAAAAATACATACAGGACATTTAACAATACTATGAGTATATCTGTCAACAGAAGACACGGAAGAATTAAGTGAGGAATTTGAAGAAACACTACAGAAGACATTCGATAAAGTGAACAAAAATGATTACACAATGTTCATAGGGGACATCAGCGCCAGGGTGTGAAATAATGGAATCACTAACATAGTGGGTACAAATGGAGAAGCTGCATTAAATAACAGTAAAAACTGACAGATTTTTGAACACTCAAAAACTTAAAAAATAATGAACACATTTTTGAAGCACAAAGAAGCCGTACAATTTATTGGGAGGACACAAATTGACTAATGATCAGTTTATTGCAAATCTGAAACCTTCAACGGCAATACAAGACGTTACAGTTGACAGAAGCACTGCAGTAGACAGTCACCATTCTGCAGCACTACATTCTCCACTTTGAACTTAGTACAAGCAAGAAGACTGTTTCAAAGTAGGACTGTTAATGATGACGGCATCAGATGGCTGGCTGTGCACACAAACAGTGAAATTTCGTCTAAATAAATGAAACAGATGTTGAGAAAGTTCAGGAAAAATAGGGAGAAAAACAGAAAAAAGTCTTAAAAACAGGGGATGACCAATAAAACAAATTAACAGAAGCGAAGAAAACATCATGCAAGTAACTGTTAGCTTCAATGTAGCTAGAAGACAAGGCAGCATACACAAGAAACACAGCACAAACCACAACAGAAGCCAGAAGAAGACACACAACTTTTGTGACAAATCTGTTAATTATCGAGAACAGGAGACACATACGGATTTGTTAACATATCGAGAACAGGAGACATACTTGGATCAACCTACAGTGTACAAAATTTTAAAACAAATAAGCCAGAATATAAAGAAACAGCAAAAATTCCAGGAAACATAAAAGAAAATGTACTTCTTCAGTATTATAAAAAAAAACTATGGAACACTACAAACATAAATGAAACAGGACTGGAATGGAATTCAGACAATCACAGAGACACTTTAATAATATCAGATGAACGAGGATAAGCCTTGTAACTAACAAAAAGAAAAATGGTAAAAGTCCAGCAGAAGGCAACATCAACTCACACATCAACTCACACATCAACTCGCACATGAAGCCACACATCAACTCACAGTACACACCATAAGAGTTCAAACTGAAATCACTAAAATTTTTAAATAAGACATACACAAAATACTGTATTCCAAATGTATGTAAAAAATGCCAATGTAATCCTGATGTGTAAGGAAGGTGACAAAAAGACCCTAAAAATTACAGAGGAATTAGTATTGTGAACACCTGCCATCAGACATACTATGAAATGCTTAATGTAAAACTGCAGAGATAATCAGGACAGTTTATGACAGAAACACAAAACGGATTCTGAAAGGGACGTTCATACACAGACCATACATTTTACCGCAAAGTATTAACTGAAAAACAAACAGAATATAATTTGGACACACAATGGTTGTTTATAGTTGAAAAGCATCTGACAGTATACAGAGACTGATTTTGGTATTTTGGATTCTACTGAGAGAGAGAAAGTGAGCATCTTCATCATCAACAACAACAACAACAACAACAACAACGATGCAACAGTGGACATACACAAAATAAAATATTAATAAAATCCAACTCCAAACTTTCAAAACTGAATGAAATTAATAAAGCAGTATGCCACAATTGCCCTCTGTTGCCTAGACTGTACTATGTAAGTTACTTATTTGAAACAGTAACTAAATGGCAGAAAGAAAACAAAAGGAATTCCACTTCCAGAAAACCAACAACTGTTAATGCTGTTACTGCCAGTGACCAAGTTATAATAACTAAAACAGCAGATAAGATAACTTGCAGAAAGCTGCATATAAAATAAATCAAACAGTAACAGAACGTGGGTTAGCTGCATCTGTGGCACGGCAAGGAAACTGGTGGCACGTAAAAGGACAAGGTGCAGTTACAAGTAAAACTGTTGACAGATAACAAAATTATAGAACAAGTTAACTGCTTAGGAAATTTGATATCTTATAAAAAAAACAAATGGACATTGATAACAAATTGAATAACTATTTGAAATGAAAGGCATTATAAACAGCAGGTTTAGGCAAAAAAACCATTAAAAGAACAACAATAAAACTCCACAATACACTGACAGTTGCAGCTTTGTTATGTGACAATGAAAATTGGACCACTGAAGCAAGAGACCCAGGAAGAACAGCAGCAGAAGCAGAGACAAAATATACATGAGAAAAACAGCAGGATACACTTGGACAGGTTATGAAACAAACACAGAGATTCCAAGTGGACTAAATATAACTTCAGTTAAAAAAAAAACAAAGAAATACAGAAGAAATTGGTTGCAACATCCAAACATAATGCTCCATCATACATCACGAAGAATACTGAAAAATGACAGACCAACGGGCAGAAGAAACTAGGGAGACAAAGAGACTTCTAAACATGTGAGACCAAACGGGTCAACAGGTGGCCCAACTGCATGCCAGCTAAATGACGACGGTGTCAACGCGTATGCTCGATCAAGCTGTGAGAAGTACAGTTGGCTGGCACAGGTTGCTTGACATACAAACCAGCTGAATATATTTGAAGTGTTTGGGACTTCCTGACAGCTGTGAGCTCCCAGACAATGAAATGCTGCACACGTATCAAGCAGGTAACACCAGGTGTCAGTGCGGTTGGTACACGGTATTAACAAGCGGCAGTAAAGAGACAACACCCACACTACAGTCACACACCTGTATTCTTCTGCCTCCATCTCCTTCATAATCTTCTTTTTCTGCTCCTCCTCCTCTTGTTTCCTTCGAGCCTCCTCTTCCAGCAATTTCTGCTCCTCTTCCCGTTTCCTCTCTTCTTCCTCCTCCCGTTCCTTCAGCCACCTAGCCCTCTTCTCTTCCTTGCGCTGCACCTTTCTCTCTGCCAGACGCTTCTTGCGTTCCTCCTCCAGCACCTTCTCAAATTCTTTCAGCTTTTCCTACGGACATTAGTATGATGATAATCGATCAGTCCAACCATCACAGTACACATCGTGTAACAACACCCGCATTTCATTTAGCTCACTCCCACATGTTTGAACCAAGCTTGATTGTTATCAGCATGTTCATGTAAATGCACAAAAGAATAGCAGTGCTTATATAAACTGCCATTTGTCTCTTGTAGTTTGAAAAGATACAATAACACATCCATCTAGTGTATATTTTGTGCATGGGATTTTGTATATATTACCTGTCATATTACCTAGTGCCATCTTAGAAGTGTGTTTTAATACATGTCTATTTCAGATGAAATACCCACAAAACTAAGTAATTATGTTTCATGTTAATGTCATGATTACACTAACATTTCTACATGCTGCCCACCCTAGCTACATCACAAATGTTGGGGTAAAAATCCTGTTCCCATTCCTTCACATGGCTAATGATGCTCCAGTGTAACCCTACACTCGACAATGAGCAATCCATGCCTGCCAGTGCTGGCTGCAAAAACAATAAAAATGAGGGAAATGAAAACCCTGAAGCTGACTCACCTGATATACCGTCTTACGTTCTTCCTTTAGTTTCTCCATGAATACATCATGGTCTGCCCTCATGCGAGCCAGACGTTCACGATGCTGCACAGACACTTCCCGCTCGGCCACTGCCTCTTGAATGCGTTCAGCTTCAAGCTGCTCCCAGAATTTTCGGTCTTGAATCTACAAAAAAAATACATAGCTGCAAGACTCATAACTTGGAGGACTAGACACAGCTGGAATGATAATATTATAATGGATCTCGAATACAAAGTGGGACAGAATGGACCGGATTAACTTGGTTTGGGGCAGAGATGAGTGTTGGGCCACTGTTAACATGATAATCAACATTCAGGTTCCATAAAATGCATGAAATTTCTTGACTATTAAGGAACTATCAGCTTCTAAAGAGGTAGGCTGCCTCCACTGATATACTTACCTGCTTTTCCTCAAATGCCTTCTGTAACAGTGATATTTCCTCTAGGCGTTTGGCCCGTTCAAAATAATCAACCTTCTTCTCTTGTGACTTTAATTTCTGCAGCAACTCACGCCGTTCTTTCTGCAACTCCTCTGCTTCTCGGGCAGCTATCTGCTCGGCATCCTTGATGTCCTGCATGGCAAACAGCAAGTCCCTTTCAGTGATATGGATACAAAACATGAAGACACATTCAGGATATTTTGACCAATCAGTCTGACACAAGACATGGTGGCAATCTAATCCCCGGTCAACAGAGGATATGGACCGGTCAACAGAGGATATGGACCGGTCAACAGAGGATATGGACGGAAATGATCTATGAAATTCTGTAGGAGCAGAAGGTGAGGCATGTCATGTAGAGTAATAAAGTGTGCAATACATGGGGATTCTGAGAAGTCTTCTTGGTCTACACGACCATTGCGAACGAAGGCAATACATTTCTTATAAACATCAGGAACCACTCCCCCAACAACGCAGCGTTGCATCCCACAAGACTGGAACCCTTAATTACAATACTGCAGAAGCCTCAGGACGTTCACGTGCATCATTCCGTGTTATTTCTCATACGAACATACAGCAACATTTCTCACCTTCCAGGCACCATGGACTCACTACTATGTACCACCAATTCTGTGGACCCTTTACAATGTATTGCCAATCCTGTGGACTCCTCCTCAAATTTATCTCAACTAAACTCCTTAGGCAAAACTCATGGTGATGTTTAAAGTCTGAAGAATTATAAACAGGAAACAGATATAAGCTCTAAAACTTTACAAGTTACAGTAAAGTGATTCCAAAATAAGGAATTCCTAAATACAAAGTTTTCCTATTAAGAAGTTACATTCCTCAAGTCCTCTCACAACTCCAATACCAACTCTAAACCTTCCCACAAACAGTTCTCCTGTAAGCGTTTCCCTCCTTTAAACGTTCACTCTTCTCATTTTTCTACAAAAAACTGTCCCATTTAACATGCTTAACAAGCGTGATAATCATCATTCACTTCTTCACGGCCAAACGTTGCCACAGACAACAATCAAGTGTGCACTTCTTCACTGCTGCTGTGCAACCTACTGACCTTTCCCAGTGTCACTACTTTTGTTATTCATTTGCTACAAACAGAAGTGTTGCAGTGGAATGTTGCCAACAGGTCTGACCTGCAAGCTTAATTTTTGTGACTGTAATGCTGTAGATGACAGTATGCTGTGACTTCATGGGCACTGATGCCCTGTGCGAAGTGAGCCCCGAGGCCAAGAACAAAAGTTTAGACAAATGCAGAGAGTGTACATATGCCAACTACAAGTGACTTCGGACTCGTACACTTTAGGTGGTCCAGTAAGACTTTTTCATTGATTTGCCTTATCACTAAAGTAACTGTATATTGAAGTTACTGCTAGTGTTCCATGCACTAAAATCCATTGAGACAACTCACATCTTCATTCAGCTTCTTCAGAATCTTCTGTCCGTGTGATGTCTGAGAGATTTGCTGCATCTTCTCCTTCAAGTGTCGGTCCTTTATTTGCTGGATCTCATTCTCCTGACGCTTGCGTTCCCTTTCTTCCCGTTCCAGTTCCAGGCGTTTTTGTTCTTGTAACATCTGCTGACGGGCCTGCTCCTCCTGCCTCCGAGCCTCCTCCTCTTCCTACAACACGTTACATGACAAGAAATATTAGACGGATTCACAACTGTATCAAATGAAATTTTAAGTTGTCTGGGATGTGACAATGCTGTCGGACAACTAACGCTCACTGATTGGAAGGCACTACAGTCCTCTCAAACACGAGGAACTACTTTCCCGATGACGCAGTGCCACATGCTACAGGAGACGTGAACCTTCAGCAATACCTTGTGCCTTATGCAGTACCAAAATTAATCTGTTGACCACGGTACAATGACACCACTTTCGTGAATACTGGTAATCCATGTCTGATACAACAACAGGCTGACACATTCCAGTACAAGGCTGGTTATTCAACAACTCTGTACCACCTACTGACATTATTTAGCATAAAATGACATCAGTACATGAAGGATGACTGTAAGATCAATTTGTACCTCATGGTGAAAATGCTACAATAACTATATTGGTGTGCTGCACATCAAATGCTACAATAACTATATTGGTGTGCTGCACATCAAATGATACAATAACTATATTGGTGTGCTGCACATCAAATGATACACTCTGAAGATGTTTCTGGAGAAATTAAACAAGTAAGGCTTATCAAGTGGGATAATCTCTTAAAACAGCGAACACTAATTTGTAATTCTGTTTTGAAATGGACATTCACTTCACTAGATTATTATTCCACACAAATTCTGCATTAAATGATTCCATTTTATGACCAAACCACATTTTTTAAGTCTTTATCTTCTCTAACGATTTTGCCACACACTTAAGCACCAATCAACGTATTTTTCTACAAGCACAAATGGTAGAAAAACAGCCTGCTTTTGCCAGAATTAATCTACAAATATCAGTCCTACTCTATCATATTTTGCTGTTTTCACCTTCTTGAACCTCAAATTTTCACTTACAGTGCCTCATATTTAAAACTGACAGAATTTCCAAATTCTTCAGTGATTTTGTGTGAGTAACATTTGCAGTGACATGCACCTTATTCGTAATGTGCAGCCACTCTTGCAAAGAGAACTGCGTGCAATTTGTACTGGTATTGTTGTACTGGCCATGTTGAGTGCATGTCCAGTAATCAATGGCTGTACATGACAAACACAGCACACATACATGCAAATTGCAGTGAACACAAAATGTGTATACACACATACATACATAATACATAAACACATACATATTGCACACAACATACTTCAAATTACTGAAATGCAGGTCTGTCGCAATGTGATCTGTCAAACCCACACCTCATCGTGCAGACTGCCAGTGCAACAAAACGCAGCAACATATTGTGAGAAAAGTGCATGTGGAAATAGCACTGCAGTTGGAATGTAAAAATTTACCACCACACATTCCACAGATTTACAATGAGTTTATTATCTGTACCTCTGACACACTGGGGAAACAACCTTGCAGATTAACTTTTTGGTGCCAGAATTATTTTTTTAATTTTAGCACACCCTGTATATAAAATGTGAATAATACAGGAACCAAATAAGTTAGAATTATGAAACAAACTGCATTTTAAAGAGAAAAAAAACGGAGAGTATATACCGTATTTAAAATATTAAGTACCTATATTTGTTGAATAAATATACAAAATGCAACTTTAGAGGTTAGCAGTGCGGTACGACCTCTACAGGGGTCGTTAGGTGTCAAACGGTTAACGTTTCAAAACTAAGGCCATTCATGTCAGTGTACACTGGGAACAAACGAACAAACTGAGCAAATGGAAAATGTGGGAAATTAAGATTCTGACACACAAAAAAATCTTTAAAAGGGTGAGAAATTTGTTACATCCTGAACTTTTCATGCTTCTTGAGTGCAAAGTTCTTGTAAATGGGAAACAATGACATTGAATTAGTCTAATGCCTTAGACAGTTTCACTAAATACAAGGGCTACAACAGCCACACCGTACTCTCTGAGTCGCCATGTCCAGTGCAGTAGCCACTCAATCCTACCATTCCTGCTGCCACAGCCCCTCACTCCCTCTCCCTACACTTTGTGCTATACTCTCAGTTTGCATTCCCCACTTACACTGTACCCTATGTAACAATTTACTACAAATTTCTCAATTATTATTACCATTAAATAATTTCACCCCTCCCCAATCCCCATTTTCAGAGTCACACCATGAACCATGCTATCCCAGTTCTCCACATCTTCTAGCTGCCATACAACAGTGACAGGCTGTACCCACCCGCACAGTGTTCAGCCTCTCCAGGTACTCCTTCCGGTCTTCAATAATCTTGTGACGTGCAAGAATACACTGGTGTTCCTGAGACTTCGTCTCCTGATAGTGCATCACCATCTGCACACGCAGCTTCTCCCGCTCCAGCTGTGCACACAACACAAACTGTCAATATTAATGATCATTGACACTCCCCACAAAAATCCACTGCCACTTCCAATCTCCTCCTTATGACTAAACAAATGTGCTCAATAAATAAGATGACCACTGCTAAATACAGTGATACCTCGGCTAACAAGTGACCCTGCTAACGAATTTTTCGGCTATGCTAACGAATATGGATTCGGCTAACGAATGTTTTAGTGGATGCGCGCGCTAACGTAAAGCAGCAAACATGAACGGTCAGGCCATTCCAGGAGCTTATCTTTTCACGTTTTGGCTAACGAATGTGATTCCGGAACGAATTATCTTCGTTAGCCAAGGTATCACTGTACGTCATTTTGTGGCTGTCGGAGTGCCTGTCTGGATCCGTCTGTGGTCCCAGTTTGGGTTTCTGCACTATGCAGCAGTGTTCCAACATTTCAGACGAAACTACTGTGTTGATCCACGGGGTGACTGATTCTGATTCACATGGATGCTGAAACAGCTGGCAAGAAAGGGCCATGACAGTTGCATGAGCGAGGTGGAGGAGACAGATGTGGCCAATTAGAAAATGGAGGGGGGGGGATGGACATGGCACAGGCAGAGAAAATTATGTCGGACAAGAGACAAGTAACAATTTCAGATTTACACACTGCACTGCAATCTCAAAGCTCGCAAATTCAGAAGGCCGATTTTTACACTGATGGAATTTTTAAAACTCGTTCCAAGAGTATCAGCCATCAGGGAATATTCTGAGACACAGTGATACTTGTGTGCCACAATGAACCACGCTTATGCCGTAGTGATGTCTTGCTTAATTATCATGACCTAGGGAACCTTTCCAACTGAACCTTGGCCACATCTGCTACAAAGTGTCTGTGTCTCAGCCACTGTCACACAACATCACAATATCAGTGGATATTTCATGCCAGTTCTCAATTCTCCTGCCAATTCCTTGCCATACTCACCCTCTTCTTGTGAGGATTGATTGTGGCCATGGCGCGATGAAGCACCGTGGCCATATTGACCAGCTGGTTGCGGACTTGCTCGCTGGGCATGCTCTGCAGAGTTGGGCCCTCCGGCTTATCCTCCCGTTGTGACTCAGACAGATCCATGCCAAAATGGATGCACCTGGTCTTATGGTCGATACGTATCTGTAACCAGCACAACCTGACATGTCACCTTGCCCTGTTAACACTCCAATGTCTATGTGCACTGCACACAGCAGGTGGGTCACAAAAGGTCAAATTTCTAAGTATGCAGTTTTATCAACTTTGCAACTCTAGAGCACACACAAATTAGTCAGGTCCTGCCCAAATTAGTGTCTCTAACCTGCATATCATTGTGGCGCACACAATCCACCAACAAGCGTTCCAAGTGGAATGCAGCTGCAAAGCGAGCAAGTTCCAGCAGGCGTTCAATTTGAATTGTCTGGTAGACCTGCGACACCTGTCGGATCAGACGCACCAGTGTCACATCCTGAAGTGCCGGCACATACTGCTGAAGTAGGGAGCCCTCATCAGCAAGAAGTTCCTCCACAATGACGTGCACACGTGAGCACAACTGCAGTGGGTGAAAATCCACCTCCAGCCATGCATACAGCTCCTGCAGACGTGGTGATGCCAGAGACACCACATTCATACGCACCTGCAATACAGAGGTGAACATGGACAGCTGCACAGGGCTTTACTGAATTGTACATCCACTGCAACAGCCACACTCACAGCTCCTGCAGGTGCAGCAATTTCTGTGATACCAATTCACACTGGACAGCTTGGGTACATTTTCTGAGATATATGTATTACGGTCGCGCGCACATGCACACACGCCACAGTTTGGTTCATCATGGTGTTTCCTTGGTTAGTTTCTTGGATAATTACATATTTCTTGCCAAAGAGACGGAAGCGGCAGGGTGTCTGATAATCCATGCATCTCTCACAAAAAAGCAGACTGTGTTTCCTTAATGCACCATGTGTGGACATTTTGGTTATTATTTCAGGACCATGTGTTTCAAAGAAAAACCTGATATACTTTCATTAGTACTGCAAAATAAACAGTATGCTGGAGCAATCACCTCCATGCTGAGCCTCTGTGAAACACAGACTATTCAAATGATACGAACACTCAAATGTCAAATAGAAGGTGCAACTGTAACATAAAACAACATAAACCTGCCTACTGCAACATATGCTGACAAAGTTAGGGTGCTAATATTATAAGATGATCAGCTCACAATGTCTTTCAGGAGAGATGCTCTGGTTGGAGGCTGCAGCAGTCCCAACAAGATGGCCAAGCGCTGGGCTTTCTCCAGGGGACTCTTATCTGTCTCTATAAATCGGTCAAACTCTGGGTGAGCTGATGGAAGCGGGATGGATAGAGTGGCCAGCAGCACTCGGCAGGCCATCCTGCGAAGACGGTACAACACTAACATCAGAACACGTGTAGTGTCTCAGCGAGTGTCAGTCTGAAAACAACCTGCACAGAAACTAAAATACTGCAATCATTGTAGTCTCTGCTTTTAACAACACCGGTATCAGCTACATAAACACTTTTCAAGAGATCAGACCGTTTTACAAAAAGGAAATCTTCCGAGATCTGATGCTGTGTTGTTGGGTGCACAGTGCCTGAGGAATTCTTCTTGGACTGTGTGATCCTGATTGTGAAGCCATTATGATCCTTCACATCGGTGGAAACCACTTGGCCACCAAGTGTGTCCCATCCTAGAAGACTTGTATCTGCAGTGACAGTGGTAACACTGTTACAGAACTGCAAACACCAGTTTCATGACATCACACACTATCTTGAGTATTATCATAGAGTATATCTGTGACTCCTCACATTTCTAACTACGGCCACCTTGACTGGCTGACACAGTACCATCTACCGTTCTCACCTCTGCAGTTCCTCAGATGTGATGTTCTTCTTCATTTCCTTGGACAGCTGGAACAACTTGAAGAGAGCGGCAGCATGGAACAAGTAATTGCCAGCCTTCCAGAACACCATGGCCAGCTTCTGGTAGTAGTTCGCCATTGTTTTGGGAACAGGAAGCTTCTTGGAAAGGTTCATCAGGCCGTGAATGTCCTCGATAGCCTTGTAAGCCTCCTGCAACCATCCACATGCAAAACGCTACAGCAGGGACCAACAAATGTTGGGTGCCAGGTCACCACGGGACCTTTATATGTCACGGGACCCACAGCTCAGGAAGCACTTACTGTAAAGAAATGTGATATTTGTTTGATAAACCCTGTTCAACAAGCAATCTGTTACTCAACAGCTCACCCCATCAACAACAAACACTGCAAAAAAGAAGAAACAAATGGTTAAACAACAAGGAAATCTTTATTCATATTGTTATTAAGAAAAATAAGTACAGGTAAGGTAAGCTTTTATCTGGTATCACAATATAGGGAACACTATGGAAACTGGTTATGTTCCAGAACAAAATATTACAAATTGGCAAAAAGTGTGTCCAGCACATTCGTGCATGTTGTTGTGACAATATCTTTTCCTCAATGATACTTTGCAACTGATGTTAACAAACCCAACTTACATTCATCTGCAGGACTTATGTGTGCTTTTGTTTGGTGATTTATGAACGTGTTTTGGCAGGTTTTAGACATCGTACTCCAAATTATGGAAAAACCCCATATCGAGCAAACCCTCCCAAGTATCAATAAATTCTGGATGAAAGATACCGTACCTGTATATGTCGAAAGTCCAACACTGTTGGACATGATCACAACTCATTAGCTGAATATCCATCAGCTGGTCTCGACACCAAAGGCGTGTCTGTAATCTTCTCACAACAACATGACACTGAACTGTCATCATGGTTAGCCATCATTGAACATTCAATTTCACAAGCAGACATGCAACAGCTTGCAACATTCAATTTCACATGCAGGTGTGCATAGGTTTATAAAATTCAATTTCACAAGCAGATGTAGGGGAAAATTCAATTTCACAACCTGGTATATGGGAGCTTACAAAATGCAATTTCACAAGCAGATGTAGGGGGGAGATTCAATTTCACAACCTGTTACATGGGAGCTTACAAAATTCAATTTCACAAGCAGATGTAGGGGAAAATTCAATTTCACAACCTGGTATATGGGAGCTTACAAAATTCAATTTCACAAGCAGATGTAGGGGGAAATTCAATTTCACAACCTGGTATATGGGAGCTTACAAAATTCAATTTCACATGCAGATGTAGAGGGAAAATCAATTTCACAACCTGGTATATGGGAGCTTACAAAATTAAATTTCACAACCTGGCATACGATAGCCTACAAAATTCAAGTTCACCCGCTGGCATACTGCAGCTTACAACAATTCCTCCTGCAGATACAGACAGCCACAAGTCTGCAGGCACATGAACACACCCTCTCTGGCAAACAAATACCTTCAAGGGACACAGGAACAGGACTGCAGTGACACAAGAAGACTAGCTCTGAAGTTAATGTGCTCTGAAGTGCCACAATCCAAGTATGAATCTTAAATGAATAAAACTTCCTGACTGCTATAAAAATACATTTGAGACTGTGGTGCTGAGGAACATGCATGTCTGAGAGGTGGGAAATAAACAGCAGACTGGAGAAAGCAGCATAATGAGGGGCCTAATGATCAGATCATGGAGGATGGACTGGGCGGGGCATGTGGCAAGCATGGAGAAGAAAAGAAAGACATACAGAGTTTTGGTAGAGAAACCTGAAGGAAAGAGAACACCACTTGAAGACTTAGCTGTAGACAGGTTGACAATGTTAAAGTGGATCTTACACAAGAAAGGACTGGATCCATCTGTCTCAGAAGAGTGACAGGTGGCGAGCTGTTGTGCACACAGGAAATGTCAGGTTGTGTAAAATGCAGGAAACCTCTTGGCTAGCTGAGAAACTATTAGCTTCTCCAAAGGGACTGCTTGATACAGCAAGTTAGTAATGATTACATTTATGTGATACATACATTAAAAGACTTCATCTGAATTACGTGACAGATCTGCATTATTGCACTGTACAGGATCATCAGTTTGTTCTGTTGCTGCAGAGGCATGTGTTGTCTCTGTCTTCAGAAATTCGATCGCCATGAAGACACAGGCAGCACGACCTTCTACAACCAACTCACAATCCCACATTGTACAATAACTCAAAACACTGTCATCTGAGCAACACCCACCACAAAAGCCTCTGAAGCTACACCAGTTATCAGTATTGTCTGTACCTGCCACAGCTCCATCTGTATGGCCGAGTCCAACTGCACAAGCCGTGTATCAAGATTGAGTTGCTGTGTCTCAGGCTTGTGGATGCTCACATTGGCAGTCTGCGCAGGCAGCTTGCTGATGTCCTCCAGGTGTTTGCGCAGCTTGTCACACAGCTTTCTGAACTCGGTCTTGCGGTTGTATTTCAAGCAAAAGGAGAACGCCTACAACACACACAACAGTTCCATAGCACACCAGCTGAAGGGAACAGCTGCCACTGTGGAACACTCTAACAGATTTGTTCAAAATTTCACAAGGTCTGCCAAACAGGATTTTCTATTTCTTTTTTCTAAATTTAAATCATGTGCCAAAAAGTAGCCCCAAATTTCTATTAGGTTGTTTATGACAAAGATGTGTGTTTAACCTTCTGACGCCTAATGTCAACTATAGTTGACGTACCGCACCGCTAACCTCTGAAGTCGCATTTATATATTTATTCAACAAATACACGTACCGAATATTTTAAACACGGTATATACTCTCCGTTTTTTTCTCTTCAAAATGCAGTTTGTTTCATAATTCTAACGTATGTGGTTCCCGTATTATTCACATTTTATATACAGGTTGTGCTAAAATTAAAAAAATAATTCCGGCACCAAAAGGTTAATCCACAATAGTATAGGTAGAATGTAAAGCACATGAGGTCAGATAAAAGCCCAGACTCACCATGCGTGCAATGTCATGATACAGTGTCTCCACATGTGCATTGGTGCGCAAAAGCTCCAGACACTGGCAATATGACTCCCACAGGAACTTGACCCATGGAGTGAGAATTGTGCGGTCACTGCGGTCCTGAGCATCCTCCCCACTCACAGCGCTGCAACACCACATGCATTCTTACTGCAGCTAGTATTAACATTGTGTAATAAAATATCAAATGATATTTCATTAACAATTTGAAGACCAGGGGTAACTATATGTATCACCTGATGTAGCATTACAAACTACGCACCGTAGCACACACAGTATATTTATGTTCCTTGAACAACTCTTAAAATTAATATGGATTACTACTCTATACTGCATTAAGTCACTAGCCTTTTTAGTGGGCATGCGGTGTTCTCTGTGAGGTACAAACCTGCTTTTTAAACACAATCAACACCCACTCACAGCAAATGCCCTGGTTCGTTCTTGGGGCAGTCACTGTGAGATCTGTGAAGAACAGTGCCATTAGGACAGGTTTTACTCCAAGTACGCCACATTTCCCCTGTCAGTATCATTCCATCATTATTCCATATTCAGCTTCATCTACGAGGAAGGACCCAAAAATTTCCTAGATTGTTATAAAAATTTTCTTTAAAATATCTGTACAAGTCTGAAACTCCAGTCCACTTCAAAGTTCTGACCCTGTGACTGGATACAACGATCCCAGCACTGCTCCCACTGCTGGAAACAATGTCTACAATTTTCAACAGAAATGCTGCCAAGGGCCACCAGCAATTATTGTTGAACCTCTGCAACATCAGCAAAAGCCTCCCTTTCAAATACTTCATCCGTGGGTATATAAAAAAAGTCACAACGAGCAAGTTTGGGCAAGTAGAGGGGGTCGGACACAGTCACCTTTTGTTTTTAGCCAAAAAGTGCTGGATGCTCAAGGCTGTGTGGGCGGGGGCATTGTGTGGGCAGGGGCATTGTGTGTGGGCAGGGGCACTGTGTGGGGAGGGGCACTGTGTGTGGGCAGGGGCATTGTGTGGGCAGGGGCATTGTGTGGGCAGGGGCACTGTGTGGGCAGAGGCGTCGTGAAAGAGGAGGCACCGAGGGAGGGAGGGGAAAACATGAGAGGAGAGGAACAAAGAGAGAAAACG
>Ga0123352_10008730_pt1 | contig 15778 bp, 8 predicted proteins | sample TergutLab28metaG_FD_89700 | JGI IMG/M metagenome (GOLD analysis project Ga0123352, IMG submission 89700) | Labiotermes labralis P1 segment gut microbial communities from Petit-Saut dam, French Guiana - Lab288 P1 | ecosystem: Host-associated > Arthropoda: Insects > Digestive system > Gut ... | reverse complement strand
AGAGCAATAAAACCCATGAAATAACTCAACAAATAAGTCGCAAGCTCCTGAGGATGGATGTATTAACATTCGAAACATGTTGAGCATTAAATATTTCAATAAAAAAGCAAGTGACATCAAGTTGGTCTCTCTTTATTCAACATACTACCTTCTTAATATCCATTTTAATATTATCCTCCCACCTACCTGTGTGTCTTCCAAGTAGTCCTTTACCTTCAGATTTTCTGACTATCGTTTCATGTATGCGTCATATATATATATATATATATACATATATAAATGCGTGTGATTGTGTGTGCATGTTTTTTATTTGCAGATTAATGTATAACGATGTGTGGTAAGTTAAAATGTGTATGGAAAAAGAACTATTGTGCATTTTGTGAACTATGATCCTATATACCATTTACTTCAAAGTTACACGGCCCACATGATATTAAAGCACTTCTTATTCAAGATATCAATTTTGTTCCGCACTGGTGTCTAAATTTCTATGCACGTTTTACAGCCCAGTACAAAGGCAGGCTACAGCTGAACGCTGGATAACTGTCACTTTGCTGGTTTCTGCTCAGCATTAACAACTCACTTCTCTCAACTGAAATTGAATACTTCAGGACGAACTTCTAAGTTCGCGTGTTTCCATCCTTTAGGGACTGTGAATGAACCCAGATATTCTTTTTCACTTTTACTCAACAAAATGTTGAATATCAGAGGTTCGTTGTTAGGTTAATTTTTCCTCTATTCCCACAGGAAATGAAAAGAACTTTTCAAAACTGAAATAATTAAGCCGTATTCTCTCGTCACTCCTAGATTTTAATTATAATTTTGAGTTCTTTACTACACCTGCCTTAAAGTTAAAAGAAACATGGAAAAAATCGGAGTGAAAATGAGGCTTTTATTCCTCCAATTACTCCTTGTCCTTCATAACAATTTATTCTTCCGTGATACTTTCTTAGAATTTAAAAATGGGGCTTCTGATTTCGCATAAAGTATTAGAAAATATATTCGATAAAATTTCTGGTAATGTCTCCTGAACACATGACTGAGCATGTTCTAGCTGTCCGTATAGTTTCTTTGCTAACGGGAAAATTCTTGTTTATCTGATTTCGAGCTTCTTAATGGGAACCATATTCATGTAATAAGCTGATAGTTGGCGCTCACCCTAAGAAAACAAATGATTGTCCGTGAATAAGTGTAGTTGAAGAGAATACATGGGCCACAAAAAGCATGAAGTCCAAACGATGCAGAAACATAAAAAAAAACATATTCACTCATTGTCAAAATATATTAATTTCACTGGGTGAAGATGAGGGACCAAATCTGGTGTAAAGCCGCGAGCTGTTTAAGAAATTGGGGTCGGAAAACGTGACGTGACAGGCATGTGGACAGAGAGGGGCAAAGTTCAAAACATATAATAAAGAGGATCTAAAGGTGTTCACTCTCTCTGGCTCAATTTTACTGTTTTGTCTAGTTTGTAGGGCACGGACTCAATTCATATGCCCGAGATAAGTTCAGAAAAAATCATTTTTAACATGCAAATACAGTTTCTGATATTTTAAAAAGTTCCGTAATTACCTTAAAATTTCTGTAATCATCTAACGCTCAAAAAATATTACGGATTCAAGACACGTTAATTTATGGTTTCCTACACGTTTGCAGCTCTGAGTTTTCAACGTTTTTAAAATTATTTAGTGAGTAACGACGGAAAATATAAGTGTTACGTTTTCGAAAAGATACGAATTAGAAGACCCCAAATTAGAAGAATAAGGTTAGTTTCTATATCTGACATTTTGGCAGTTCCTTTCAACGAAAGTAATCACTGGTGTGTTTGCGTCGAACGCGAGTGACTGAAAGGGTGTCTTTGTCGCTGTTCGTCCTAGCAAGATGTGGATTAATGGTATCGGCAAAGGCCATCCTTTTTCCTTTAATCCATCAATTTTTCATGACATTTTATAGTTTACAGAATATGTACGTCAGGTTTCGTGGGTCAAATTCTTTGGCCATGGACGGGTCTACACATCAGCTTGTGTGTGATACAGTAGCATGTTCCATGTGCAACGACCATTAAAAACCACCAAATTTCAACAAATATACAGCTACTAACATATAAGTGAAGGTTACTTTTAAAAGTTTTAAAAATAGACGTCGCTCATGCATACGGCATACAATTAGGCATAACGAGTTTGTAGTAAACATCCTTGAAGGTGCAATATTCGGGAAAAAAAGGCCGAGGGAAGACCTCGACTACAATACTTAAAGCAAGTCGCCAGAAACAAACGAGCTGGCAGTTATACAGCAATGGAAAATGGCTTGCAACAAATCCAGGTGAAAAGCTGCCAACCAATCATAAGATTGAGGGATAAGAAGAAGAAGATGTTAATGTCGTAAGTATTTAAATTCCTTCTAATTCTCGCTTAGGAACTGTAGACAGTATGAAATATTTATCAGAGTCTATTAAATCTTACTGTGCACCTTAGGGTTACTAATTCCTGTGTTGTGTCAGGTTTGCACCAAGTTTTGTGGTAAAATGCTATCTCCAGCTTTATGGTCTACAACTCTCTCTCCGCTATTAACAAATACCATCACTAGCACAAACTTGAACCAGTTACGTCCATGTATAAAACCTCACAACGTACCTTACTAAGTGATTTAATATTATCTTTCCTGCACCTCATTATCCCCTCTAATAGCCGCTGTTAAAGTAGCTATCCCATCTAAATTCTACATGCATTATTCAACTTTGCCGTCGGAACTACAAGAGTCCGTAGCCCTTGTTTTCAGGGTCGAGATCACAATTGAAACCGGCCGCACCATCGGATATTGTTAAATTATTCAACATAAATGGATTTCGGAATAAATCATTAGGCGGGCTAGAAATACGTACAGTGCGTTTCCTTACATTTCAGTTTAGAGCAAACCTTTCCTTTTTTTCGCCATATTCTTGACGATTTTATAGCATTAAAATGGGAGAAACAAAGAAATATCTGTAACTGACTACATGCCAGCCACTGAGAAATATACGCGTAACTTGGATATTAACAATGGGGGGGGGAATCAACCATTTGTATTAGGAAATTCAGTTTAGAAAAAGTCAAAATAGAAAGAAGGGGAAGATCCGCTTGAACCAGCCCCTGGTCTAAATGGACAGCAGGCAAAGAGTACAGAGAATTTAGAGTGCCCCTTCCTCTGTAAACGGGTAACTCGGATGTCTCTATTCTGCGTAGCGTGAAACGCAGGGCTTTCTTTCTCTTTGCTGTCTTTTTTTTTCCCCAGTGGCGCTGCGGTCCAACGCAGGCCATGGCCTCCTCATTCTTGACGTTTCTAGATCACACACAACGACGCAGAACTGTCGGTAGGACTCCTCTGGACGCGCGATCGGCGCGTCGCAGATACCTCTACCTGACAAAACACAACACTCACAACAGAGAGACATCCCTGCCTCCGGTGGGATTCGATCCCACAATCTCAGTAGGCGAGCGGCCGTAGACCTACGCCTTAGACCGCGCGGCCACTGGGACCGGCGTTGGCTGTCTTTACACTACCCAAATAATCGCTTAGAAAATATTTCTCTTTCCTTATTTGCCCCTCTTTAAATCAGTGGTCAAGGAAACTAATCTTAGACAAAAAAAAATACTGGACTGGCATTTGTTCCCCTTGCCCCCCCCCCTCAAGTTAGGCGTGTCGTGAGCATTGTCTAATACAGTGGGGAATAATGGGAATAATCTGGTATAAGCGCACACGTCACAATCCGGAATCAAAATTTGTTCCTACTTCTTGTCATTTAAGATCTTCGTGGAAAATATAATGGCATGAATATCGTGAGCCACTCTCTCTAGTAGTATAACTGAAAAAAATGTTATTATTTCTCATCTGAAGAATAAAAATCGACTTAAACAAAGTAACACAAATAGCCATTGTTTAAATGATTTTGCGCCGCGCATTGTAATAAAATTACATAATTCAAAACAAAGAAAGGCACATTTCCTGAATTAATATTTTAATTTTTAATTTTTTGAAGTCATCTACATGTTTCGAGCCAGAGGGTTTATCTTCAGGAAGATAGCTGTGTATACAGTTACGTTGTGGTAGGTTTACATGCATCAGTATTAGCACTGTTTATACTGATGCATGTAAAAGTACTGTACCACAACTGCATACACACCGTTTTCCCGAAGATGAACTCCCATATTCGAAACATGTAGAAGACATAGAAAATATTAGAAATTATAACATTAATTTAGTAAATGTGCATGTCGTCAATTGATATTGTATAATGTATAACAAAAGCTATATTATTTCGCAAAAATCAAAGTCTTGTAAATCGAAATGTCAATTTATACTGTCGTTTCTGCAGTGTAATGTTGTATATCAACATATTATCTCCCTGTTTACAGACACATTGTATACACTACCAGGCAAAATTAGAAATAATACATATACTTACGTTATTCTGAGGGCTGCTAAACTGCCGAAGTGATCATTGGACGCAGGAATCAGTGCTTCAGAAGGGCAGTTTTTTCTTGTAAATTCCCTTCCCACTGGCGATGATTTTAATCGGTCAAAGACAATATCCTCATTTCTTCACTTATTGTGTGTCTGCATTTTTCCAGTCCGTAAAGGAGATTGTGCGAACTAGGTCACGCCCTTGAAATCCAGTTGAAAGTTTTACTGCCTTGCACTTAACCCCCTACTTTACCCAACATCAGCTGTGTGGGGTTCAATATGCTATGTTACAGAGACAGCCTGTCAACAGTTAAATACTTCCCAGACATTCGTGGCGAATTGTCCGTACAGAATTTGTCGTGTTTGTCTTAGTTGCTGTACTCATAGTCTTCTCTTAACCTAGGAAGATCAACTTTAAACCTACTTTCTTCGAAATTCGGGGTTTCTAGTTTTGTCCAGTTAACAAGGTCTGCTTGCCGCATGGCATGTAATGTCGCCCCGGCAGTTTGGCGATCTGATGTCCAAAACAATTTTAGTTCCTCGTTCCACACCTAAAAAAAAATACAGTCACTCTTAGAAAACTTTATCACTTATTTCTTTATTATGGTACTTGGCTTTATGCAAAGGTAAGCAACTCTCATTCAAGAAATCACTGCCATTTATAATGACACAAATAATTTAAATAAGCTGTTTAAGGAGGTTTTATTCGTGGAGAGAACAAAAGAGACAGCCAAATTTTGTCTGAAATTTCCTGTGCGTCTCTACTTATATATGATGTCCCCTCACTTAGCCGTGTCTCATACAAAATGTAGATTCCTCATCCCTACCCTGCCGAATGTTGTTCAATTTCTATTACAGTGTACTAAGCCTCGTTCTTTAATAGTTGGCAAATTATATTCCACTTTGACAGAGACGGGCTGAGTTCAACGTTGGGGATTCATTTTTGAAAATGGTTGTATGCACCTTACATCTTTTACAATCCTCGCAATTTCCTATCATAGATTTTTCTAGACACTTCTATTTCCTGAGGATGCAAATTTACTACATTCTTTCCTTTGTTCCCTTGGCACTTAAAACTTTCAATGTCAGGCACTAGTCCATTTCGACGCCAGGAATGAATTTTTCTTCAAACACAACCTAGAATAGCCTTCCAAAAACTTGTAAAAACTTTCGAAATTATCCGCCTCTCGCCATTATTCAAGAGACAGTTTTGTTCATGTTGTCACAGCCTCGGAACCAAATGCTAAAAATATCAGAGTGCGACAGTAACTAGGTACATTGATTTCAAGCAAGTACAGTTACGTGAACAGGTACGTTGTACTTTCGACATGTATTTCCAAACTGTATATTATTTTTTTGTGAGGCAACAGAACAACTAGGGCCTAAGTTGCATCACTTTGAGGTTTCTAGGTTACCCACACAATCTGTCACACAAACGCTCAGTAGGACTCATTTGAACAACCGGTCAATCAGTACGTCACAGAGGCCGCTAACTATACAACACACAACCAACACAAGCAACGAATATCCATGCCATCAGCGGGATTCTAACCCGTGATCCCAGCAATCAAGAGGGCACAGACCTACACCATACACCGCACAACCACCGGGATTGGAATGCTGTATATTTTTCACAATAAATATTATTTATTTGTTGGTAGTTTATCTTCGATATGTTTTAAAATCACAATTTTATGGCTCGCACTAGTGTTTTACTCCAGAAATAAAAAATAATCGTAAGCTATGTACGTCCATATGCGTGGTGCTGCCAGAATAGTAGTTTTCCGAAATACCACGCTTAATTACCCTCAAATGATCATTATGTTCAACTATTTTTATTATTATATTATTATAATTATTAACAGTAGTATTAGTAGTAGTACTAGTAGTGTTGATAGTAGTATTCTTAGTAGTAGTAGTAGTGGGTAGTAGCAACATGTTGTTCTTGTTACTACTTTTGTTGTTGTTGTTGTTGTTGTTGTTGTTGTTGTTGCTGTTGCTGTCCTTGTGGTATCGTATAAAGTCACACTCTTTTTACACTTTTAGGAATAAAATTCATTTGAATTAAGTAAACAAATCTCCTTTTACACGTCACAAAGAACGCACTGCCGGTCAGTGCTGTTGAAGGAAATAACCTACAAACACATTCTTTCAGCCAAAAGCAGAGTTTCTTGAGCGTTAAAGCGGCTATTACATATACCTATCCGTGCAGGTTGAGGGACAGACCAGAGTAAATAGCAGGTTATCTTCAAAAACTGGGTTCACAAATCACGGGCACCGGGTCGTTCAAGCGACTAGAGGTTGTAGGGTGACGCCTAATATTTGTTGGTCTTCAGTAAGGATCTTGTTTGCATCATCCATCTGTCACCTCGAATTTTGATGTGGCTCATTGTATTGGGAAATTTTGCGGACCTATGATTAATACTGTTTTGATATCCTCTTACTGTGCATGACAACCTGTGTTGCATACTGAAACAGAGTGTCTTCATTTTCTGAACCTAGGAAGTGCCACGTATGTTGAAGAGCGTAAAGGTGACATATAACAAAATATATCTAATTTTCAAGGCAGTATAGCGTATTAAAATTTAAAGCCTGGATAGCCCTCTAGGAATTCGGAACTTTGACGCTCCCAGAATTTTTAGACAGTCAGAACATGGAGGTGGAAAAGTTGTCAGCTTTACGCACTGGCCGCTTTTACCCCCAGGATATATCCCTGATTTTTATTTCTGCTAGAGGCTGAGTCGACCCCAGGGCCATAGTGCGGCCGGAAGGATAAATTAATTGAAGAATCACAATGACCGCGAATCGAACCCGCAACTTTCCCACTTGTAGCGCAGCACCTTAACCAACAGTGGCACCGTGTACCCCACTACAAAATTTAACAATCCATATTCGACATAAATGTATGTAGAAGTTTCTTTCTTCTGCGGGAACTGATGACTACATTTTAGTGTGTGACTTTGGCTAGTAACTGGGAGTGCAAACAATAATTTAGGTACAGGTCTGTGATTATCTTACCAAGAAGCTGGTGAACAAGGAGCTGAGAGATGTAAAGCTGATGTCGTCAGGAGACCTGCCGCCTAAGTCCCTGCCTGCAGTGGCCATTCACAACGCAATTTGCATATCAGCCAAGTCCGGAGATATTGAACAGCGAACGAAAGAGGCAGGCAGGAGAATTAACTCATTGTGATTCCTGCTTTTAACTCCCGTCCTCACCGTTTCTCTTTGCAACTGTCGCCAAAATTTGCTTTTCCTTAAAAATGTTGAAAGTGTGCAATTCTTCTCAATAAACCTATTATTTTGTGTGTAGAAGATCAATTGACATTTTTTTCCCTTGATGTAGCGAATTTATGTTTAGTCATTCTGTACTTATGCTAACACACATAACTTACGGCCCTTTTGTTTTACAGATATTTCGTAGAAACTTAATTTGTAACCTCGCAAGATGGTAACAGATTTAAAATATATAAATGCTAGTGAAACTTGGACTAACAGCAGCAAAATTTAAACGGCACAGTAAAGATTTCCAGCGATGTCAAAATGTATTCCAAATCAGGCAAATGTACAGTAGCGGCCAAGTGGTTTGCCCTCATGATTGTATATATTGAGGTGTAATATCCATTATCCTGAGAGATATTATTATTATTATTATTATAAACATTATTATCATAAACAGCATAATCATTATTAATTTTCTTTATCTCGCCACGAAAATTCTGACATAATTCCTCGCGTTATGCCACAAGAGATTCCTTCCGAAAACTTTCCAATTCGTTATTCACAGCACATAATAGGCTATCATTTACCGTCACGTATTCTGAGCTACTGTCAGCGTCCTTCTACATCCTATTAAATTAGTCACTAATCGCATTGATATTTAATAACACACACACAAACATACACACACACACACACACATGCATAGTCTGACCCTATAACAAAGCTGTTAAAATACAAATAAATGACAACTAATATATATGCTGGGTGCAAATATTTATGTGGGATAACAAAAAAAAAATGTAAAACTTGACTTAACAGGTTTTGAAATGAAGGACTCCAAATTTCCTTTATTTTTTTTTTTTATAAAACACACAGGACGTGTTTCGAAACAGTTTCCTTTTTTCGGACTTATCCATTATCGAACTGTAACCGAAACGCGAAGTTTCGTAAGCCTGTTCTGCTTCCATCTTCGGGTATTTAAACGAGCCAGTCAGATGGGCCCCTTGTGTCGACTTGTTTTCAATCATGGGGTCAAAAACTGAGCATAGCAGCTAGAAAATCTCAACGGCTGCTAACGTTATTACGTGCCGAGTCAAAAGCATTACATTTCAACGGACGGATCTGCCGTTGTAGCAACAGCTGAGTAACATAAGGTGTAGTCTGCAGGATAAGGTCTGGACTGAGGAAGATCCTGTGGGTAGTGTAAATACTGTGTAGTTTTCGGTAGCCTTATGTATTAGTATGTAAACATAAGCCACAAGACGGTAACTTTAGACAACCCAGAAAGGCGTACCCTTCTCAACGACGGCGCCCAAACCCTCTCAACAGTAACGTTAGAGTGACCTCAAGTGTTCAAAATAGTGCAGAAAGTAACAGCAATTATATATATATATATGTGTGTGTGTGTGTGTAAAAACATACTGATATAAAGTGGGTAAACTGTGAAAATGGAGTGACCCGTACCCTCTTCTGAGAATTCGCCTGAAGTTTGTCAAACAGTGTTCTCAATAAACAGACGAAGTTGTGGTCAAAAGGCCCAGGAAAGGCTCAAAACCAAACTGTCATACAGACTGACACTCAGTTTTACCGTCGCTTTGGCTTCGAACTGTTTCTCTAAAGTGTAACACATGTTCACTACTGCTGTCAACATCTCTAGTTCCCCCACACTGCGTAGCTGCAATAAAACCAGCAATTTAATATCATTTCCAAAAAAAAAAAAAGATTATGCTAGTGTACTTAAGTGTAACGATCTTAATTCATAACGCTGTCTTCAAATTACGATTCTGTAACAGGAATCTCTACCTTACATTGCTGTGGTCAGTTGCTCGAACAAGTATTTAGATAACTACTTAAACTAAAATAGAAATGGAAATGAATAAGCGTGTCATGTACTTAACTATGCCATTTAACATTATGAAGAAAATATACTGGGAAGCAACATTATTTCCATTAAGTAAAAATTTAACAGAATTTGATGGAATTAAAACTGTCCATACCTTACCAAAATTCTAAGGAATTTCTTATTTCCACTACGATTCCTTCATACAAAGACTCGCACTTCTTGATATTATTACCCTAACAGATTTTTGTACCGTATTATTAATTTCGGCTAAACAAAAGACAATTATTCACTGTGGCCAACAAATTTCGTCATGACTGAAATACAGATCAATATATGTTGGTATGATTACCGGGTGTCTATGATAATTATAATCAACTTTCACTGCATACTAATATTCGAATATAACGAGGTTTTATGATTCATTTCGTGTGGCGTATAATTTAATAACAAGAGCATCATTGAGGGCATGTGACACAGTACATGCTAATTAACAAACAATCACTAAACTTTGAAGAGCAACTTAATGAATTCGTATTCCGGCTTGTGAAATTTTGTTTATTTATAACATATCTGAAATTCTGTACATTATAAAAATGATAAAATCTCTTCACAGTAATCCGCATAAATCAGTGAATTCACAGTTTCAGACACTGATCAAAAGACATAGTCGCATCGGTGTTTCATTTTGGTCTGTTGAATACAAATTGCGATAAAAAAACGAACTTTAATGGAAAGAAATTTTGAAACAGGTGACTAAAGATAATAAATTTTGAGGCCAAATTCTTATTGTTTGTACTGTATTGTTCAAGACCCCTTACTTTCGTTTCAGACTGTGTGAAATATTTGTTCTTTCGTCCTTCTATAAACATAATTTAAATATTTCACTTCAAAGATTATTATTTGCAACAGCTGTAAAAGGTGAGATACTGATAAGGAAATAAAATTTTATTCTTAATTATTCATTATTTTTGCTTTATTTAACAACGACTTTAATAACTCAAAATAGGTCACATTCGTATGGAACGAATGGATTATAAGAAGTAATGAAACGTAAATAAAGCGCAAGTGTAGAGTCATAGCTTCTTTTGAGGTAACATCGTACGGAATTTAACCCGTAAAAGATGAAGCTTGAAGTGCTGTATTGAAAGTCCCAGGTCGTACCGCGCAGTAAACACTTTTCATCTCCGTTATAAATATTAATCAGTTTTTGGGATGTGGGGGTGAAAGTCGCTGTTCGTTCTGCGATAAATAAAATACACATAAATACAGTGTGGGCATCAAATACGATTTTTGAATGTTAAACCTTTTGGTGCAACAAGAAACCAGTAGGCTTTAAAAAGTTAAACATCATAACTACGCAAATCCAGGAGGAATCTCAACCAGGACATACGATTTCCCACCCGAACCCGAAATTTCAACTGAAACTTCTTAGAAAAATCATCGTCAGCAGCACATAGACGGAATCTGCTGTAGTAGAGGAATTTATTTCTTTCAAGTATTAACCCTTTAAACGCCGTGTTAAATCCCATCTGCCCTTTGCTAGCATTATTTTGAGCTCACCATGTTCTCAACGTTAGCAGGTAAAGGGTTAAAATTCAAGCCAACAAACACACACAGTTATATTGATGTTGTAGTACTCTTACACTCGCCATCAACTCCTACATGTATATGTTTTGCGCCTCACTAATACATCATTCGTTAATTCCCAACAGGCAAAAGCAATGTTCCACTTCAAGAACATCAAAGAAAATTTATATAAATCGCTCCCTGATGATGGGGTAGTGAGGCCCAAAACATGTACATGTACGAGTTGGTGGTCATTTTAATAATATTATAACACTAACACAACTGTGTGCCTTTTGTTGGCTTAAATTGTAATAATTGAATATTAATGCACGGAATGGAAAATGGAAAATTACTTCTCTCAGTAGAAAATCTTTCTAAGCTTAGGTAGATATCAGTCTGTGGCTGAATGATTTAGGCCGTCAGATGCAAAATAAAACTGAAAGGTTGCATGATCAATTTCACTACTAAGTTATCTATTATTTCGATTTTACCAACCTTTTTTCCCATACGTACTTCATTATCTTTGCAGGAACATTCGCAATATTATAAATGATCTGAAACATTCAACTTACACGATGAAACCTAAAGCTCTGTCGTCCAGCTGTCGATTTACCAAGACCTGGGTATAAAAATCAATTTCAGCCTACTTCCCCTACAGAATACTCTCCATTATTGCACTGTTAGGCCTTTAATAAAAAGTACACTGAATATGCGCCATGTCAACTACAGAAACCTCTTTCCAGTAACCAACGAGGTTTGGCGACCCTGCCCCTAGTGAATGTACTATCTAACAGGCAGAGTGCTCTCGACATCTCTGGTATGTAAAGAACTAGATGCAAGTCTTAATACATAGAGACAGAATTACTACAGAATTTCACTCCAGAAATACTTAGTCTTAACGGCACGCGGTGTCGCCGTTGGTTGAGGCAATGTGTTACAATACGGAAGGTCGTTTTTTCGACTCCCACTGGGACAATAGAGACATTTCTTTGATTTAATCCTTCCAGCTACACTAAGGCCCTGGGATCCATCCAGTCTTTAACAGTAATGAGTACCTGGGGTTAAGGCGGTCAGTGCTCAAGGTTGACGTTCTTGCCAATTTCGTGTGCCAATTTTCTGGAAATCTGGGAGCCTCAAACGCCTGGAACCCTGACGGCCTGTCAAAGGCTCTATACATATATAGCTTTACTTTTGCACTTAGCCATACAAAAACAGATGATCACAAAATGCAATTTTAACCTATTTGTCAGAAATACACAAAGATAGACTTTAAAATTTTGCTATTCTTTACGAACGAAAAGATGCAGAGAGTCACACAGAGACGTCAGCCTAAATCATGGATCAGACGAAAAGGGAGAACAGAATAGGCTTTACTGTTAAAAAAAAGGAAAAAACAGGAACAGATTAAACCTAATCGGGTGTAGTTTTGATCCTATCATTGAGCAAAATACCTTCATTTTCGCCCACGAAACTCTCTGTAATGTAATGCGCTTTTATGTTCAGCAAAATGCCTAAAGTGTGGAGAATTTCTGGAAATTCCGTTACGGGTTTATGCACTCGTCATGGAAACAAATTGGTGTGGAAAGTTCAAGGGAAAATCTGTTGTGCAATTGCAAAATTATCTTAATCCAAGGGCTTACGTAAAATACAGAGACTCAAAATAAACCCAGTCAGGAAACTGACCTAAAAGCAAACTACAGTAAAATTTACTGTGCGGAAAATTAAGCTACCTCTTTTCTCGATATAACGTATTTGTGACAGTTATCAATATTAACCTAACTCAAAGCCCTGTAGTTTTATGTAATCAAAATTTAATACATTTTCGAAAGTAATCATGTAAATATCTTACAGCTGTTGAAGCTTCAGGCTAATTTCTGTATAAAGACACCAATGCTATCCCTCACAACAAAGCACACACAGATAACAGTATTAATTCCTTTCACTTACCACTCATAAACAATATGAATCTGGAACCCCTATTACAACAGGAGGATTAATCGATATAGTGAATTTAGGAATATGAACGGTATGGCTAATACAAAATTAACAGTTAAGCAGTTGGTATATCCATTCTTCCCTGCGCTTGAATGTAGGTGTACCTATTCTCTGTTACAAGGAAATTGCCCTAAGGCTGGATGCAAGATGTTTGGGCAACTTTGTTGCCTGGGCAATTCGTCTGCGTGAACAACACTCATCAGACGTTATCCTGTATTAGATTTATGTACATCTTTAATACATTAACTTGTTGCTAGCTAGTACCGATCTATGCTAGTGGATAACGTCAGTCTTGAAAAGTTTATAGTTATCACGTTTTCAGTCAATGGATCTGGCCCTTTATTATCTACTTCACATAAAACCGCATTAGAACATTATTCTCAGCCAAAGCAAGCAGCTTCACTAACTCACGGCATATTCATTAACGACTATAAAATTATTCACCTGCTCTATAAATACTTGTAAGTAGCCCTATTAAGCAGAGCCCTACTTGATGTCTAACTCCGCCTGAGCTAGTCAAGAAATTTCCCCAAGTGTTATGCAAGCCGAAGGGTCACAGATAATGACACAATATAAAACCCATTTTAACGTAACAATTTCTAACATTACCCCAATTCTAAACCCAAGACTCCATAAAGATCTCTTTCGCGCAGTTTTCCGAGTAAAATCTTGCATTAGTTTCCTATATCTTCCACGCTGCCCAGAAACCCAGCCCATTTCAGCTGACTTCACTGTATTATCTTAGAACCACATTCTTCAATGTTAAAATTATGAAGACTTTCGTCAGGCAGTCTTCTCCATTATCCTTGAAATTGCCCCACCTTGCCTCGAAATATTCTGAGTAGTTCGTTCTGCGACGTCCTAAAACATTATTCGCTTAATATGAGATACAACCTTTTTCGCCTGCACTAACAAAAACTATAAAAATTGTTTAAACATTTTAATATTTCTATTTTTATTTTGGAGACAGTATTCTGCGTTACACGTTCATCCTGCAAGAACACTTGCTTTTTTATTTTTGGTGCTGTCTTAGAATACAGCATGAAGAAACGCGTGTATAATCGTATGATGAGGTTCCTTCGCCGCCTGCGTTGAGGAGAATTGGTCTTGTTTCTGGTTTCACGAAGTACCGAAACTTGGTGTTCACGCAGATTCACTGGACTGACGTTGTGCTGTTCCATGCGAGTATGTACAACCCTTGCAGCAACTTGGAGCAGTCACCACAGTTCTCTATACAAACACATCACATGTGGAGGTTCATATCTACTATTATTTGTGCTGGTTTACATTTTATAGGCATTGGACAGCAGATTTTAAAATATGTAGATTCGAAAGGCAGCCATGGCAGTAATACAAAAGTGTGTGTTTGTTTATATGTATGTGTGCATGAATATACGTACGTTGTATGTGGGTAGACGCGTATGTGTACGTAATGTGTATATATATATACGTACAGCTCACAATTAATATATTAAAATAATCAGCATATGGCGAAATACGCTGACAAACAAACTGCGTGTTTTGCATTAAAAGTGTACATGTACATGTAACACAATAAAATGAGCAGCGCTTTTAATGAATACTGATTAGCAAAGCACATACCATATGAATATTAATATTTTAATTATAGTTTAAATTTGAAATATAAATTATAATTTGTGTAAATAAGAAAAGAGTCACGAAGAAGAAAAATCATAATTGAAGCACCTGTTTCTTGTGTAAACATACTGCACCAATCAACTCCAAACCATTGGTATTTAAAATAAGACTATTATCTGCATTTTCTTGTTACTTCGTGACTCATAATTAGTAAATATATGACAATAGTTGCGATTAATACTTACTCTGACATTTAATGGACTATGATTCTAATCACATAGGGTTTAATTTAATACTGCAGAGACACAACCTCCAGCTTGTTGTAAATTAGTTCCCAGAAGGATACATATTGCTTTTATCCTAAAAGAAAATCCTCGAGCAGTATTTCCTATTTATGAGTTGAATGTACGTGAAATCGTGTTTCGAATCCCACTAGCAGAGCCGTCCCTAGGGAGGTTCGGGCCCGAAGCAAAGCAGCCTGTGTGGAGCTTAAAATTATAGTCCGGTAACCAGCACTTTTAAAACCAGTGGTTTCACCATGATGTATATAATTAAATAATCCGCCATTTCACGTTTCAGTATTAAAATAGTTATCGCGCTTTGGTATTTTTTAGTACGGCTCAATCATTATGACAGAGCTGCCTACACAAAACACAATTACCTCGATTTTCTTGTTGCCAGCACGTCGTTGTAGTCGATGAGAGATGATACTTGTTTCTCAGTGCACAAGCCAACAGTTCATCCAGTCTCATTTGAACCACAGTTGCCCACATTTAATTCCCATATAATTAGTGGCGCACACAAGTACATCATTTACCTTTAATTTCCCCATTTCCTTCAACACAAGTACGACGTCATGGCGATCTCCAAGATTTGATTCTTGTGACTGATTCGGTGTTTAGTTGCTATCTTTAGCCTTTTCAGCTATGCGGTAAAGAAAACCTGAGCAAGAGCTCCTTTACAGAAACGTCAGCGTATTTGAAGTTGTTTGAGATATGTTGCTGCTAGTGTCCTACTTGCCATATGTTGCTGCTAGTGTCCTACTTGCCATATGTTGCTGCTAGTGTCCTACTTGCCATATGTTGCTGCTAGTGTCCTACTTGCCATATTCGTTTT
>Ga0123352_10008727_pt1 | contig 15778 bp, 7 predicted proteins | sample TergutLab28metaG_FD_89700 | JGI IMG/M metagenome (GOLD analysis project Ga0123352, IMG submission 89700) | Labiotermes labralis P1 segment gut microbial communities from Petit-Saut dam, French Guiana - Lab288 P1 | ecosystem: Host-associated > Arthropoda: Insects > Digestive system > Gut ... | reverse complement strand
CTAATTGCTTGGTCTTGAGCTGCCACTATTGTACTTTCTGTTTCTCCCTTGATGTCACCAGATTTTAGCCAGCGATATGACTGTTCAATGTCCACCAGCTTTTCGTCTAAGTTACTTGGCAATTGTCCATGCATCGTCTTGCCTTGCCATCTTTCTTTTGTTTTCTCCGCTATACTGTCCTTTACTTTACTTTTCTCGTTTCTTTTTATTATTATTATTATTATTATTATTAAGGTATATCTCCAGGTACTGTGTCTGCTCTTCTTGTCTAATTTGAACGAAATATTTTACTTCGACGAACTGCAGTAGAAATGCCGTCAACGTATCCAAAACCAGTTTTCACGAAAATACGTCCAGTGGGATTCGAGTTGTTACATGTGGACAGACGGACTAAATTACAGACATTACTAAGCTAAGTCACTTTTTGGCAAGTACTTTAAGAGCGCGCCTAAAAATGGGACCGAGCTACCCGGTACTGAGATTTTCAACTTTATGAACAAACTAAAGGCATAAAATGCAACGGAAGGAACGTCATAACGTGACTGTCTAAACAGCAAAGAGGGCGCACATTTTAAGTCCTGATAGCGTACTTGGATGCACACAATTTTTATTCTGACGTGTTCCTATTTCCACCTTTCCACCAATGCCGCCCTTACAGAGGTCTGAAGCAAGTCACAAGCACATTAGGAAGCCAGACGGAGATCATTTGCCTGTTTGAAAAGTTTCTCTGCGTAATGAAGGAAAGTTTTGTGCTCACCAGTTTGGACTCCGAGATGATTAAGACTTCTACCGAGAAGACTAATTAACTCCACGATGCGATGACGAGACAGGCTTGTATTTCCCTTCTGCTCTGTACGTGTATATACGAGAAGTTACTTTACGGCAGCAAGAGGAAAAACGATTCGTACCAGAAGGATAGAATCGGAAAGTTTTTACACCGCTTTGATCTGCAGATAAAATAGCGGCAAACAGACATTACCCACGGAGATCTGAACTTCATTTAAGTTGTTCTCATTCAGCTAATGTATAGTTGAATGTCGGAGAAGTTCGTCCTTTCACAGCCTTTGAAACTGATAATTTTACTACGAAAACGATTAAGGAAAAACGTGAGTTTTGTGGCGAAACACATAATCGTCATTACCCATGTTCAGTAAGTATGAGAATTTAGTTGCAAAGATGGCGTGTCACAGTGGAAGCACTCCCTAAGACGCATGCCGCCTTAAATAGTTCATGCACGGGAATGACGGTTCCGTATACGGCTGGGAACCGGATTTTCGGAGACAGTGTCCGAAACAAGACATGTTCCGGACTCTTTTTGTACACCTTTTTTCATTTTGCCGATTTTATTCCGTCTTTATGACAATTTTTGTTTTAAATGAGTACTTCGTATATATCTTTATTGACTTTTGTTGCGAGAAGAAAACAACGGTGTTGCGCACTGAGCAGTAAAGAATAACGTTTTACGTAAGATATAAAAAATATGAAAATGACGAGTGTATCAGTTCTTTATTTTAGTTCTGCCCTCGTCCCAGAATACAGTAAGAAAAAAACGGTCATTTTACGCTATTAGCCATATATATATATATATACTTTCGGTTTCCCTCTGCGCAGGTAAAGAGGGCTTGCTGTTGGGCGAGTACCCAGTCTAAGGAGTCCTATCAGAGGTCTGAAAGAATAACAATGATGTTTCGTAAGGTATTTGTGAATCGCTACACGACCATTGGCCGAATTCATGAAATAAGTATAAGGCACATATCTACGCAATTATTGCAGGACCTGTTCTCTTAAATTCACACATACAGTCCTGTTCCGACTGGGAATGGGATTACCTTGCTGTAAGGCAACTTCTCTGACACATCTGTCTAGCATGTAAACTAACACTCAAGGCGTTACTAACTGGACGGGGGTTTTACACGCATCTGCGAAGGACTAGGCGTATAAAAGCATAATATATATTCCTTAAAATATTCAGACTTTTATCCTGTGTCTCAAAACTCAATAACAAAGCTTCACATATAATTACTTAGCGCACTTTAAAATAGCGGTAAATTATTTATCTACAGAGTAGAAATTGAGCAATAGAAGACGTCTGACAAAGAATAAAGATTTAGAAAGGCGAATTGTAGTTCGACAGTTTCAACTGACTTACAACTTTTTTGTGAACAACTTCTAGTGCAAGTTTCCCTCCACAACCATAATTTTTAAATCATTGTACAGACGAGTATGTCTTCAATGTTGTTGCGATTTGTGCTTGGCGTCCTTCATCAGACGCAGATCTGTGATAACAATGTTCAAGATGGTCGCATAAATTTATTTACAAAACTTTATCATTATTAAGTTACGTTTGTGACGTTTGTGTGCCAATCGACAAAGAACACAAGCATTAAGAAAGTAAAGACCCCCTACACGTTTAGTTATTTCTAATAGGGTTGAAGTAACTTCTTCTTCCTCTTCTTCCATTGGCACTACAACCCACCGTGGGCTTTGGCCTGTCGAACAATGTCATTCCATTTTTTCCTATCTGCCACCAACTCTCTTCATCTTCTCACTCCCAGCATTTGAAGATCTGTTTCTACTTCCTCTTTCCATCTTTTCCTGGGTCTTCCCCTTCTTCTCGTCCATTCCAGTTCTTGAGTGTAGATCTTTCTGGGCATCCTATGCTCCTCCATTCTTTCTAGGTGACCTAACTAGCGTATCCATTGTCCTTTTATCTATTTTACTATATTTTCTGCTTTGCTCATCCCTTCTAGTTCTCGATTCGTACGACTTTTCCATTCCCCGTTTTCATATTTAGGACCATACATTCTGGTTGAAGTAACGCATGTTATAAATAACTCAAACTCAATTCCCTATTATCCACGAACAGTGAAAAAGTCAATTACAGGGGCAGCATAATAACTACAAGCATAAACACAGGCAAAATAATGAAACGTGATGAAAAAGAACAACATGAACAACTCGAAAGTTAACACTAATTCTAATAATAATATAAATCATATTTCACACCTGCGCGCTCTTCAGCCGAATACCACACACTTGGCCAAAATTGTAACAATTAGATCTACAGGAAACTTACACTTCGTACCCTTCTATGCGGCCTATGGTGATTTCGTTCAGTTACCTGCACATGTTTGGGCCCGGTAGCTCAGTCAGTATTGCGACTGAGCTACGGTCTGGACGGTCCGGGATCGAATCCCAGTGGGGACGAGATTTTCCGCCCGTCCAGACCGGTCCTGGGGCCCACCCAACCTCCTGTAAAATTGGTACCGGCTCTTTCCCGGGGGTAAAGTGCGGCCGGGCCGTGCTGCTGACCACTCACCCCTTCTAGTGCCGCGGTCATGGAAGAGTAGAGCTATACCTCTACTCACTCTCTGGGCCACACCGAGCCTGTAACGGATCACTTTTTTACCTGCACATGTACTCCTGTTTACGGCTACATGAATGATAGCTCCACAATAAAAATAAAGTATGTTTTACATTTTTAAATCTTGTCCGATTGTACCAGGTTACTATAATAAAAGAAATAGACACTTTCAACATTATGTAGTATCAAAACCATTAGGATAGTGGATACACAATTTGCGTAGTAGCGTAGAGGAAAGATAAATTTTTTTTTGCCACGCATTCTTTCGTGACGTCAGCAACGAACTGAAACAACGCATCACAACAGCTGTTGCAAGTGTTGACGAGGATATGCTCAGGTCTGTTTGCACAGAATTAGACTATCGTATTGATCTGTCGTGTGACAAAAGTCTCACACACAGAACATTTGTAACTTCGTCATATAAACTTACAAACACGTACTACAAAACCATGTAAGTAGTATTTTGGCTAAATCATTAATAATTTCATTTCAATACAACATTGAAAGTGTCTATTTCTTTTATAGTAACCCTGTATATTCCGGTGTATTTATAATTCAACATTCAATAAATCAACCAACAAAATAAATATTATATAGAGAAATTCCCTCATGGTCTATATTGTATTAAACTCTGTGATGTATCGTTTCAAAAGGAAAAATTTTTAAGGAGTCCTAAAAATCGTAAAATTTAATGAGATAAGCATGCGTGAAATACGTACAAAAATACAAACGTGTGGAACATAGTGCCACATTATACAGCCAGTGTATATACGAAGGATGTTAACTACCCACACTTTTTGAGTAATGTGGCCCTGTGCTCCGCATGATTTTATTCATATTCATATTCAAAGTACAGTCCTCTCCGTAATTTTTACGACTTGCGTGACTAACTCAAAAGCGTTCCTTGTGAAACAAAATATGTCCAAGTTTGATATAATACACACCATACTCGTATAGGAGTTCGCCTACATACTGTGTGTTCTGTTGGTAAAGGTAAAGGTAAAAGGCAAAGTTTAACCTAGAACAGGTCATAAAGACAATTAGGGGGAGTATAGGTACAACTCTTCTCTCTTTTTAACTTTGGCGCTAATGGGGGTGAGTGGTCAATGCCACGCCCCCGGTCACTTCACTCCCAGGACAGACGCACGATACCACTGTACAGGAGGCTAGGTGGGCCCAAAGGCCAGTCTGAACGGGTGCGGAAAATCTCGCACCTTCCGCAGGGCTTCGATCTCCATACAGTCCAGCCCGTAGCGAGTCACTTTACCGACTACGTTTTTGATTTATTACATGTTATATTTTACATTTTTTAAAGCAACCTGCATTCACGATGCTTCGCTTACAAGCGAAATTAGTTTTCTTAACATCTTTACTGTGTCAACACTAAGAACAGAACGTCGTAACCCTTTTAGCTGTAAGATCAGAATAATGAATGTCACTCTCAAGGACATATCGATCGAAATCTGACTAGATTCTAACATGTTTCTGTCTTCAGACACAGAGTGTTTCTCCGTTCCACTGCTCGGTCCATTCCTTGCCGCAAAGCACACAAAGGTTATCTATTGTCGTGTCTAAGACCAGAGTGCCTCATCTAAGACTCCACTAAATCACCATTTGAAGCGAGGATGGTAGGAACGGGGGTGGGGACAGTAGAGTCCAATAAAGAGGAGACATCCATTTGAACAGCGGGTGGCAGGAGAAGGATTAAAATGGACCGGACGGAAAGCCGTGTGTTGCAAAAAGCTGATAGTTGTAATGGGTCTGTAGTGTGAAGGATTGAATTTTTCTTAATACCACGGCAATAATTCAATTTCTAATGGAAATTCAAAGGAATGTTCCAGACAATCCGCTATCCACTGTGCATTCCGGAAGGTATAATTCGTCAAAGGTAAAGAAATCTGAACGCGGATGTCTGCAGGAACTAAACATTGTATAATTCTTTGCACATTGTGTCCGATAATGGGATAAAATCGTAATGGGTACTTTCACATTTATCCTACACAGACTGAAGAAAACGAAGAAAACTCTCCTTAGAGATGGCCGATGTTCCGGCCGATATTCGAACCGGGCATCTCTGAATAAAATCGGAATTACTTCCCCATACGAACATGGCGGTATATCAATTTCATCAATGAATGCAAATGATAAACGACCTCGTGCTTTTCATACTATGAATTTTGGCAACTGCATTTTGTTAGTGGTAACTATGTCCAAAACTGATGAATTTTATACGAGTAAATGCATGATTGTGACATTCATTGTCTATACCGTATAATAACGGCCAGACTGTGAGGAGAAGGGTGTGCTTCTTTATGTCTCACATCTGCTTACAAAAAATGCGGAAAAGAGTAAGAGAAAGAAAGAGAGAGAGATGGACCCTGGTAAACACCACATACTTTGGAACTTCATGTCTTCTGGGTGTTGAGTTGTATCCGTCGGTATATTTATCGACATTTCGGAGGATTTTGGTGCGTCATTTTCAGGGTCAAACACACTGCTGGAGTATGAATGTGAAGACACTCCCAAAACTCGGGAACTATACACCCAAAGATGCAGCAGAATTTCCCTTAAGATTAAATCTTCAGCAACACTGTTATGAAAGTTTCGAATCTCCAGTCGCTTATGTTTTCTCCTTTATCAAGGTACTGGAGAGTGTCTACGAACACAGTAGGTAAAGTTCACGCTAAAAAAAGGCCACGAAAACCCGGAGGGGGGCGGTAGAGCTACAGCTCTACTCTTTCTTTAACCTGGCGCTAGATGGGGGTAGGTGGTCAACGCCACGTCCCGGCCGCTTTAACCCCGGGAAAGCGACCCGGCACGGACTGTACAGGAGAGTGGGTAGGCCCCAGGGCCGGTCTGGACGGGTGCGGAAAATCTCGTCCCTACCGGGACTTAATCCCCGGACCTTCCAGCCCGCAGCAAGTCGCTATACCGACTGACCTATCATGAGCACAGTAGGACGCTACCAATAACGAAGGCACCCCGTAATTCTCACAGTTGCGATCAGATTCATGATAACTTCGCAACATTTAAAAATTAGCACACGCCGTGGTACTGAATCTTCAGAAAGTTCAATACGTTTTATATAATGCAGAGGTTTGTTACCTTGTTCAGATTAGACGGACAGTAGACGCTATCCAAAAGCCAGTTTAATACAGCACTCCATCACACAATTTACTTCAATATCCATTTTAGTATTAGACCTATACTCTCATCCAGGTATTTATCTCCCAAGTGGTACCAAACTTTGGCTTCTCAGTTTAAACTGAATATGTAACGTATCATCTCTCCCACGCGTGCAAAACACCCAATCACCGCATCCTCCTTTCAGTATAAGGTTACTGGCAAATCACGTGAGGCAACAATAGCCTTCGGGAGAGACATGGAGTTCTCACACAGGTGTTTCTGAAGATTAAGATATTTTGGACTTTACGCCGTGTCCACTGGTAGGTGGACACCGACCTTGAAAAGAAGCTTATATTCTTTGAAACGTCTGTAACTCTTTACCAGTCTACATGGCCTAACGTTTCATAAGATACGACGACTCTTCTAACAGCCTTTTCTTGTTTTTCGCTACACAAAACTGAATTATTTGTGTCCCAGCAGAATCCCATTTCTACAGTTTTCCTTGGAAGTGAGTGTTACATTTGTAATAAAATCTTGCGAAGTTCCGATATTAAATTTTGATGCTACACACAAAGAGGGATACCTTTAGAACTGCCTCTCGGATGATAGATAACCCTTTCACTTCAGTAGGTTTATAATGTTCTCTTCGCTTATTTCTATTTGTACTGAAGTTCAGAAGTTGAACAAAAATGCAACCATATGGGGCCATTATATTTTTTGTTAAGTATTACAATTTGACCTCAGAATTGTTTGACTTTTTCCCTAAGCCACACATAATTATTGCCTCATCGGATGCAACAAGTCTCTATTCGGTTTGTTCCTTAGAAATCTAATGCGCTGTAATTATATGCATATACAGTGCCTTTTAGATGCAGCATCTTTTAAAATCATGGAACACAAGCATTAAAGTGTATAGAATTACAGTTTTTCTTGATACATGGATGTGAAAAATGATCCCTCACATTATGGAAAGCACACAGTCTGAGCTCGAGAACAAGATGCTGAGAAAGTTATTTGAACCAAAGGGGGGATAAATGTAATAGGAGGGACGGAACAAATTGCTTAATGAGGAGCTTCCAGATTTGGACTCTGGACCTAATATTATTAGAGCGATAAAATCAAAGAGGATAAGGTGAGTGTGGCACGTGGCAGGCATGAGGGAGAAGACATTAATACACCCGGATATGGTGGGGGAACTTGAAGAAAGGAGACCTCTTGGACGAACTTGGCGAAAATGAGAGGACAGGTTTAAAAGGATCTTAGATAAATGGAAGGGTTGGCGTGGTCTGAATTAGTCTGGTTCAAGATAAGGGCAAGTTTTGGCGATTGTTAAAACAGCAAGAAAAGTTCTGGATCTTTGAAATCCCAGAATTTGTTGCCTAGCTTAGACACTATTACTTTCTCAAGAAACCCTGCTGTATCTAGTTAATTGGTTGGTTCGTTGGTTGGTTGGTTGGTTGGTTGGTGGGTGGGTTAGTTGGTTGGTTAGTCAGTCAGTCACTCTTGAATTGTAGCATATTAACCTCAGTAAGGTGTGGTCTCGATAGTAGGTAAACAAAGCTGTAGTGTCGTCAATATCAGCAGTGGCCCGTTCTTGGATGGGGTCACACTGTCCGGAACTACCGAAACATCTTCAAAATAGGTCACAAACAACAGTAAATAATGACATTAAAAATGCACTGACATTTTACAAAGCACGCATCTAAAAATATGACATTCCGTTCTACGATAATTTAAAAAGTATATGACCTAAAGTAAAATCTCTTATATTTTAAATTTCTAAGGCAGTGCATTTTCCACTTATTAAGGGTATAAGTAAAGTTGTAACAAAACTTTTTTATAGATTACTTTGCCTTACAGATTTTTAATCGTCTTGAATATTACTCCACGTCGACCAATACATAGTTACAGACGCATCATTGTTACTTTTCAGAGAACAAACAGATTCCAGACATTACCCTGTCGGATACCCAGCATCAAATTTCATAAACCGAATATTGTTACTGCCGTCCATAATTGACTTGTGGGTTCACCAACAACCCAAGGTTATTCGCGCCTCTCAGAATTTAATGCATGGGGAGGGGGCATCAACACACGTCAGCATTTAAAAGAATAAAACCAAAGCATTATCCACATGAATTTAAGTTTTGTATCACGGTCATTCACAGTCAAATTAGGGACCAAAATTAGTAAGATTGGAACGTGCCAGGTAGATGTATGTTGTATGAGAGTTACAAACAGTCAAGGTAAGATGTCAGAAATTTAATGTATTTGGGCCATAAGCAGTGATTCACTTCTTCTTTCTCATGCTCATAATCAAACTACAGAGAAATGTGGTAATGAATATATTGTTTATGACATGATTAATGAAAAATTATATTTTGGGCCAAAAACAGTGGACTTCTATAATACCATCCATCATCCAACTGTCAACACTTTCATAAACTTCTTTCAGCATAACTGTTTTTGTCCTCTACACTGTGACACACACACACACACACAATGGAAGAGCACTTGGCAATTATACGCAGACGCTAACACAAGGGTGCAGAAATTTGCATTGGGAGATAAAATGCAGAGTATAAAAATCCGGACATTAAAAGTCACTCAGATGGCTTGCAGAAAATTTCAAGATAGTATTAAGAGCGTATTTTAAGGAGTACATGTTTTAGATCAATGCCATGTTGCATATGGTACAGGCACGACAAGAAACACCCAGGTTCAATCTTCGACCATTTGCAATACTGTAAGTTCCACACCATATTCTGCTAATCAACTTCTGTTCTCAAATCACAGACCTATATTCTTCCCTTAAAATGACGGACTAATTAACTCATACAATTAACAGTTCTGTGCAATTTGATCTTTAATGTTTCTTAGATAAGATAAGAAATAGGGAGCCAATCCTAAACTGGATGGTATCAAGTAACGGTAAATCTCGCCCTTGAACAAGCTACGAAAGCCCAGAGGCGGAAGAGACTTATAGCTCTACTCTTTCTTTAACCTCGGCGCTAGACGGGGGTGGGTGGTAAACGCCATGCCCGACCTCTTTACCCCCGGGAAAGACCCGGCACCCATTGTACAGGAAGATGGGTAGGCCTCAGGACCAGTCTGGACGGATACGGAAAATCTCGCCCCCACCGGGATTCGATCCCCCGTACCGCCAAGCCCGACTGAGCTATCCCGGCCCGGATGCTATCAAGTATTTATGATAATTAATGCACTCGTAAGGCTTCCGTGAATATAACCCTTATTTCTCATTATTTACAAAACAGATTAATTCTCCTGTGTTTCCTAATGCTTTGTCATCCATATACTCCTTATAATTGTGCCCTGCATCCTGATGACGATACCTCAACATGCAATGCACTCCTATTTAATATTCTCTGTGTTTAAAACGAACAACATCGTAATTAGCTTTCTGGATTTTTTCTGTGTATTCTTTTAAGGTATATTCCAATAAATCAACACCATTGCCATAAAAATGGAGGTGTTATATCGCACACAATTCCATTCTCTGTGGGTTTTCTTGAACATCATTAATGACGTATTCAGAGACAACGACGACAAAGAATTTCCGTTTCACAAAAGTTCTGAATACGAAAAGCCTCAAATAAATTATGTTTGACTCTTTCACATACAGGGTGAGTCTCTCGCTAGAGGCCCTAAACTATTGTCTATAAAAAATTATGTTATTGAGATAATGACTTGAAAATTTACATACACATACCGGGAATGATGCAAAACAGGATCTGCTCATAATCGATGCTGAAACTTGTTTACTTTCACATCCAACACACTTGAATGCGTTTCTTCAAATTCTGGAATACTTTTCCCTAAGTGTCGAAGTTGACGGCTTGAATCTCTTGGCGTATAGCGTCTTTGAGTTGTTCGATTGTGCGGGGTGTATTTTTGTACACTTTGCCCTTCAATAGGCTCCAAAGAAAGAAGCCGGCAGCCGTTAGATCGGCTTCCCTTGTCTTTAACTTTTTAACCAATTTCTGGATGCAACACTTCGATGGTGCACGTCTTTCACCAAATTGCTTTCGAAATGCCGTCTAGCGGCATGCTTTAAATGAACCTGTTTTCCAGTATTTATGAAAGAGAACCCCGCGCTGTTCGACTGTATACATAGACAATAGTTTGGGGCCTCTAGCGACAGAATCACCCTGTATAATGCTGAAATAATACCATGAAATAAGGCAAAAATTTCTCCTTACTAATATTACCTACAAATAATTTCTATTTCATTCGCAGATATATACATTTTGAAAGTGCAGCGTCGTCGTGAATTTACCTAATAATAAGCAAATGAATCATCCATTATTCTTAGCAAATGCAGCTCCACTCCAAATCCTCCATGGAGTAAACGTACGGTTGCAAAACGGAAAACTTACAGAGCATGAGGGAGAAGTGGTAGCGGCGGCTGGAATGGTAACTCGTCTTTCGACAAGACGCGTATTATTGCTAGTACTTTACGTGAGAAATGGCTTTAATTAATGTTACCGAAGTAATGGCAATCGTAGTCTAAAAGAACTGGCCCCAAAATCTCCCATCGCCGTAACATGAGCACTAGAACTCAAGCATACTAACCCTAATACCGCCTTCTGTTCGCCCTCATCTAATTCTGTAGCACAACAATTTACGAGTTAACTTGCTTTCTTTCATTTAATGAGTGAAGACTATTTAAATACGCGTTTCGCAATTATTTACGTAAATATGCGTTAAGTATACAACTGTATTTCAACTACGTTGGGGACCACCAATGTGCAGAATTGTGGTCTTGGTTTACCTTTATAATGCACGTTAAATTTACGCATGGGTTTATATATCAGAAATGAAAGTTAAAAATTTTATTACTTTCATATCCAGGAAGAGATCGATCAGTCACAACCGCAGAAGTCAGCAGTACCTATCAGTTTATTACTCTTTCACTACGCTTGAACCCGGCAGTGACCTGATCCGATCGTTATACTTTTAGGAGGCACGACTTGCCACCTCTACTCTATAAAGACTAGCGCAACCCGGTAAACGCCCTCATTCGTTAACAAATTGATCACTAGCTGTCATGTATCTGCGGCTGAAGAAATATTGTGATTCAGTATAGTTATTACTAAGATTATTGTTGCGACACCACTAAAATGCTCTACTGTCTGCTGTTGATACAAGTTAAGACACATTGACTGTATCAGAAATTCACTTTACACTGAGTTGAGCAGTTTGGCAATTACCCTTTAGAATTTATTCCACATTTAGGCGTTTTGATTTATAGAGACAGAGGTAAGTTAATTATTTAAATAACTTACACTACATTTTTGGAAAGTTTGACTTATTAAGTCTGTAGCTATTGATTTGTTAGTTCGTGTAATATAATATTTAGTTTAATATAATAGAATATACACTTCTTCTATTTTCTATTTAAATTGGGAATGAATCAAACGATTGTTCTATAAATCCTTGAGTCCTTGCCATAACAGATTTGCCAAATTATTGGCTGGTGGCGGCGAAAATTACTACCATACGCTTGAATGTCCTTTCCCTGGAAAACTTGATGGAAGTCAAATCATCATTCGAGTAGGAAAGCACTACACTTCATGCCTATTCTGATATACGGCATTTAAAGTACCCGCTCTAAATATTTCTCTTTTCATGCACTAAGTATTCCTACACCGCTTGAACTTACGAATTATTTTTCATTATTAGTTGCTACTTAACGCTGCTAGTTACTCATTCAATCATTTATCAAGATCATTACAACTGAAAACCTGCAAATATATATCAATGTATCATTATAATATACCGTTATTAATAGAAAAGGCCAATCCAAAACAGGAAGTCTGCTGCTAATGAATATATCTGAGTTATACGCAGCAGCCTTTTGTCAGCCATCTAACAGTTAACGCCACCTGTCGGACACTGAGAATAACTACGAGTGAATGGCACAATCAAGTACAAACCGTCTCCCATTCAGCATGCAAACCACTCAAACAAGGTACCTTTTAAGATGAAATCGGCTCTCAACAAGGCCTCTGTCTACAAGTAATACCGAAAAGGACGAACAACTATATTTGTGAAGTGAGCAGAATTCCGAAGATTGGTCACAGTAATTACCTTTGACGGTGCGGCAACTGCCTATTAGCAAAACGAGCTGCTTCTTCAATGTGTCATTTAAGGACGCCGCCAGCTCCTAAGATCATATAACAAAGGTGCTTGTTGAATGAGTAAGTACGCAGCATTGGTAGCATGATACTGACAGGGAAGACGTAAGTAATTCGGGAAAAACCTGTCTCAAGAGCCACTCCCTCCACCACGAATGACAAATGGACTTTCCTGAGATAGAATCTTGGCCCCGGCCATGAGACGCTAGCTACTAACCGCCTTACATACGGCACGGCCCGATACACATTTTCCATAAATGAAGAAAAGGGGCAGTGTTCGCACTTTCTTCTTACAATCGAAGAGTGTTTCTACCCTGTAGATAGATACAAACTCCTAAAAGATTGTAATTATACAGTCAGAACACAACAATTTACATAACCATAATTTTTATAAACTAAAAAATAAAGGTAAATAAATCGCTGTACAGGCCTGGACAGGCCCTGAGGATTCCAGAAGGATAAGGTTCCCATATTTCAAGACATTCGACATATGAAGGTGGTACGATTGTTAGCCACACGCACCGGCCGCCTTTACCACCACAGAATGATGCTAGTACTTATTTCTGTCAGAGGTATGGTCGACCCCAGAGCCGTGGTGTGGCCGGAAGGATTATGGCAATGAAAAACTCCATCGGAAATCGAACACGCGTAACGTGGCACCTCAACCAACTGCGCCACCGCACACCACGTTCACAACTTCAAATCTTATCAATATAGTAGCAGACAGTCCTTTATTGTGAGACTACTAGTGCACTGTGTGCGAAAAATTCAGATTCTAATATGCGTCTGTGTGTTATATACAGCAGTTCCTGTGCGTTAAAGGGCTAAATGTAAGACAGCTTCAGTAACCAGGAAAATAAAAACCTTTTTTTTTTCGTATACGGCCTCATACACACGTACTGCTGTAAAATCCTGAGACTTCATACAAAGGAAAAGATGATTGCATATTGCAATGCTTGTCTGAGTCAAAGATGGTAAGCAGCTACGCAGTTATCTTCGATTTCTGTATTATTTTTGTTCATACTCTTCCTCTTATTCCACAACTATTACTTTCTTGTTTCACTATTAATAGATATAACACAGCCTGATCATTTGCCTAATAGTGATTCTATCACATATTCACATTATGCAGAGCATACTGTATTGACGCCCAGTAAAGGCTACAGCGCAAGGGAGAAAATTCAGTGCCGCATGCAGCTATGGTGGTCTCACAGCAGACAAGGGAAGAAATCTAAGTTATTACGAACACGACAGTTAAATTTCGGATTCTATACGAGAAACGGACGGGATACTGTAGTGATAGGCTAGACTAGTACCCATTTTTAAACATGCTGCCAGCTGTAAACACACTTCTTCTGTTTCCAAGACAGAAGAGCGTACTAGACTATCCTGATATTAATGTGGAACAGATTGCTGGTGGATTTATCCTAACCAAATTTCTGATTAAGTCACTGATTAAAGAGGATAATTGAATTCGGTCCCAGCAACCTCTACATTACACTCAAAATGACAAATTACTGCCGACGGTAAAATTGGATTAGCGATTCCTCACTGTCAATTTAAATCACAGCTTTTACCTTCGTAGATACACTTTGTAATAGAGGCTAAGACAATTTTCAGAGCTGCCTCAGGAGTGGATCCAATACAGGGGTTTCCAACACTGCGACGAAGCTACGATTTCCACAAGCAGCAGGGAATTCACTGAGCTGTTGGGCGACCACAAGTTTCTCAAGAAGAATTCTTTTTCGTATGTAAGTTACTTAGTTTTAGAATGGTCTTCTGCTTTGTTTTATTAATGTGAAGTTTGTTGGATTTTATGGAAAATTATCTGTATTTCTTCGACAAACCTCTTCTGCGATACATTTTATTTCTTTGTGTCTTAGAACTTGTTTGGAAGTCAAGTTAGTTCGCTTCAAAGGATCAGATTTATTTTCTTTTTTATTTTCGGCTACTTCATGGTGACAGATTGAGGTGAAGAAGGAGAGAAAGAGTATGAAGCATGCAACATGCAGGGACAGTGTGTTTATGAAGCTGAGGCTCTCTCTGACGGCTATCTGGCTGCGGAAAAGCAATTAAGCAACCCAGCAGTTTACACCAAGCTTAGGAATAGGGCGACATGCTAGTGACAGTCTTCACTCAACATAAGACATCATTATTAGGATTCACACGACATTCATTCGTTTCCAATCGACAGCTGAATACAACACAACACTAAACGACATAAAAATTATTTGAAACGAATAAAAGTGAATTAAAATTTTAAAATAAAACACTTCCTTCAGTTTCTGGCCTCGCAGCTGTTTATGTTACATTTCAGAGAGCTCGTCCATGTTTAATTTATGTAAAAGAATAACAAATTTTAAATCCGTCGTAAATGAATGACAGTAGTAGCACCATACCAACACAGAAGTCGAATATCGCGTCCAATCTGGCCGTAAAATCCCAGGTCCTATTTATTTAAAATTTGTTTCAATATGTACAAGTACTGACTTCCTGTCAGGTTTTCCGTCTACAACTGTGCATGCGTCTCTAATTTCCCCCGTACATGCTTTTATTCCCCACTCGTCTCACCACACTTGACATAATAATCCTATTAGTTACAGTCACAATTCTCTGCATCTCCAGCCAAAGACTGTGTATTGGTTTCCCTGTGTCTATAAGCAAATGCTGAGATGGTTCCCAAAATTCCAAGTTGTCACTACATGCTTCTCATGTAGTCCTTCCGGCTTAAATTTATTAGTAACCAGCTTCATATTTTGTATACATGTAAAATAACCACTGCCACCGGGTGAGAACCCAACTGCAATTAATAATAATAATAATAATAACTTGGAACATCAGACATAATACGGAAAGCACTGCAGTGTGAAGCTTGAAGCCTGAGCGGTGGGGATCACCGCTTGTTCAAGAAAAGTACCAGGCAGAAAAGGCCTGTGACAAGAGACATCTATACCGTATTATTATTATTATTATTATTATTATTATTACTATAAGATATGTATGTCTTCTGTCACAGGCATTTCTTCCTGGTACTTCTCTTGAATCAGGGTGATCCCCACCACTCAGGCTTCAAGCTTCACATTGCAGTACTTTCCGTATTATGTGTGATGTTCCAAGTATAGCTGTCTTT
>Ga0123352_10008726_pt1 | contig 15779 bp, 14 predicted proteins | sample TergutLab28metaG_FD_89700 | JGI IMG/M metagenome (GOLD analysis project Ga0123352, IMG submission 89700) | Labiotermes labralis P1 segment gut microbial communities from Petit-Saut dam, French Guiana - Lab288 P1 | ecosystem: Host-associated > Arthropoda: Insects > Digestive system > Gut ... | reverse complement strand
TATACTTCACCCTTCACCTAATATCGTCAGGATGACGAAATCAAAACAGCAGGTACATGCAAAACGCAAGGGAGAAATGAGAAATCGTAAAACACTTCGTCGAAACAGACCTAAGTGGAAGAATCCACTTCAGTGACCTATGCACTGTCTCTGTATTCTAACTGTCCGTAACATATTAAACTACTACATGTAGTAATGGAATTACTGAAATACAGAATGTCGGGAGAAGCGTGTATATGAAAACACATCTCTCCGCAGAAGCGTGAGCCAGTAATCAAAGCGTGGTGATGCTAATCCTTCCGGAAGACGGAAGAAAATGAAATTATTTCTCGACAATTTCATTCGGGGGGGATAAGAAGTTAAAAATTATACCGACTTGTAAAATTAAAAAATTATACGTTACTGTTCTGGAGGCACGGAAAGTTTGCAAACGTACAGAGGAGACACCGTTCGAACTGTAAGTGTGCACCGTCCCATAAATACTGAAGAATATAGATGTCTGGGTAGTTCCAAACATGAATCATAATTTATGCGGAACTTCAACCGTATGCTTAAATGTACTTTATTTGGAAAGTATTGAGAACTCACAAGTGGAACGGGGTTTGTTTTCCTGAACTAAGAGCTTTCTCCATTCAAAGATTCTTTTCAAGAGTATCATATCTGCATGACTGAAATAATAACGTGCGTAACGTGGTTAAACACGCTGTTACCTTACTCTGAAGTAGAATAAGGGAACCTACGCAGGCATTCCGTGCAGAATATCTTGGGTTCGAAATAAGACAGGTTACAGCACAAGGTCTTCTGCAAGCACATGTCACCCGATTCCAACAGACCAAAACTTAGTGTATGTAAGGAACACTTGGCCCCCAAGTGGGCTCAATCCCACTTTATGCTATATGTCTTCCCTGCTACCCATCAACGGTGTAAGGACCAACATAAAAAATTCTGCACATTGTTGTACCTACCAGAAATACGCATTATTATTATTATTATTATTATCATCATCATCATCATTATCATCATCATTAGTGTCTTATTATTATTATTCCTGATAGTTAAGTGAACAGAGACCAAGATGATCCAAAGACCACACATAAAGACGTACGTCCACAAAATCCCAAAAACAAACCTACGCCAGGCAAACAACCAAGAAACGCGGAAATCTCAAACCTAAAACTCGCATAACACAACAGCAAATGATACAGAAAACTAAAAAAATACAGAAGGACAGAGAATACATGGAGTATATAAGGTCTGACATACTTCCAACATCCCGCGCGTTGACACTAAACACCACAATTTTCCACCTGAAAACAGTCACAACAAACACAAGTCTACGTTTTAACGAATACCCCACTGTACTTTTCAGGCATACGCCTATGAGGGTTTCTTTCATGAAAATGACCCAGAAAAGCAAGAAAAGTGGTTAAATTACAAGTTACTCCCTGAACGTCTGGAACTCAGGTTGCGGCGGAAGAACAGTAGTCAGTGTCGATAACCGTGCTCAAAAGTAACACCAACTTACCTCATTGACAAGAGTTCCGAAACACTTCTGGTAAACACGAATACCGCAGTAAACAAATAATGGATTCGTATTATTGAAAACTCTGCATTTAATATCGTATTTACGTACGATTATTCTATGTCACAAGACAATTCACAGATAATAAAACAAATGCTACGATAATCAAGATCAAGATCACGCAATATCCGCGCAAGATTATAATCATTATCTGATGTTTATTGGACCGTGCATCTTTGTGATAACTGAGGAATAAAAAACCAACCAGATGGACTTATTATTTTATTGTACTTCTTATAGGCTCAACATTCATCAGTTCCAACTCAACGAGAGCGGATGGTAGTAGATCCGGTTAATCAGTACCAGAAGCTGTAATTATATTTGTACGAGCTCCAGATGATGGGTGTCAACACCCGAAACATGTAGAGCCTCCTACAGAAACGTAACATACCGAATAAGTCGCATCTTGTTGGACAGTTATAAAATTCGATTCACGATGCACGGAACCATGTATATAAAATTCATTAAAATTTATATTAAAATTTACATCAATGTAAATTTTAATATTGTTTTTTTTTTAAGACAACTCACTAGTGCATCAGTTGGTGAGTAAATAAAACTTTGATAATATCAAGATGCACGGAACGAATGTGAAAAAAAAAAGGCTGTATATTTTTCGAACACTTATCGTCAGGTGAAACAAAATCGCACAATAAATAGCGCTAATATTTTTCTCGCCTCACTACTTCGCAAAGCTGGCATTTTACTTGAGTAGCATCAGATGGTGGGTTATACAGTTTACAATGACAATTAACTGCACTAACACTAACTACTGAGTGTTATAAAATTACGGATGGCAGAACAAAGAGAGTACGGACTAATACACTCGCACAATCTGTAACGTCTACAACAAAAGTATTCCCAAGTGAAACATATAAGATGTATTCTTGCGAACCTGCAAGGTTTCGCGGGATACAGTGCGTTACTCTGCTCTGGAATCGTTAAGGAAGCAATGAGACACTGCCGGGAACTTCGCCTACACTGTGGGCCGAACTGAATTTATCCAGTTACGGCGCATCGAATAACTAAGTCCAGTATAAAAGATCTGAACAATCAACGCAGAACTGAGCAAAATCTGACACACGTTCTGCCTTCACAACATGCCTACTCCATTACATCGTATCGTCTGGACAAATACCGTAAATGTCTGTTAAGTTTCTGTCAGCCACAGGAACCTCAATAACCATCTCCTGTTCGACCCATAATCGTCCTACAATTCATCGCCTCCTAGCGGACATGATGTTCTATTTAGCGTAATTTAACACATCCTAATTGCATTCCTTTGCAAAGCTATCATAAGCCTACACGTGATGCCCTTCTGGCAACTTGAAATCTGTAGCCCGCTCACAATGAAAACTTCGAAGTCTGCGCTGGGGAGCAAAATAAGACCGGAAGCAACAATCCATACTTCCATCGTTCTCATGACCTTCATGACGCCTATACGTAAATTACCTGAATGGCCTCAAGTTCGAAAAGGACTCTGCTGAATGGCTTCAGTTCTTGTCTTTGCATACAACCTAAATATAACCTAAAAACTTCAGCCATTAGGTAACAATTTTATGCGATAATCAAAGACCTACACAATACTGGACACCTACAACTTCTACCATAAAACTTTTTCCCCCTGTAAATGCCTAACAAAGTAATCCATACATGTACTTCGGCTCTTCTGCAAGGCAAGGCATAAAAGCACGCCAGTGTTGGCATAGCGTTGTGCAAATATCATTAAATTATGTTCCATCAGAAGTTGTCAAGAGGACCGAGCTGGTTACTGTAGCAGAAATATTCTACACTTGTATTCGGAAGGTGTCCGGTTCGAATCTTGGAACAGGTACTGGCTATAATGACTGAGGATCTTCCGATGTTTCCTTAGTCACTTCAAGCAAATGAAAGCAGTCTCTCACTTCAGACCACAGCCGCTCCCTTCCAGATACTTTCCAATTCATCAGTCACCATCATCCTGCCATCGACAGTGCCTCGCTTCAGGCCAGACCCGCTCCCTTCCAGATACTTTCCAATTCATCAGCCACCATCATCCTGCCAGCGACAGTGCCTCGCTTCAGGCCACACCCGCTCCCTTCCAGATACTTCATCAGTCAGCATCATACTACCATCGACGATAGTGTCTCGGATACCGATAGTGTCGTAAAGAACCCACAAAAAATTCGTTGACGAAACTCGGAATCGAGAAAAAGAACACAGTCTGGTAAGAAAATCAACCATTTAAATTAAACAAAACAAACCGAAATCAAACCAGCCTGCAAAAATATGGCGCGCCTACCACACCAAGTGTCGCAGAATGGTTTACATCTCAAGAGCAATTCACACTACACAAAAGAGATGGGGTATGCACGGAGAAATGTCGGACAACCAGCTTCCAGGCTGAACAACATTCAATCCTGCAGGTACGGTAAGTTGCAGCGTTTCAAATGAAAATGCTGCCTCTATCTTTAGCGTTGAATGCACAGTGTCACACTACTGTCCGAAGTCCACTAAATATACTTCTACAACAAATCCAAGGAACAAATATTACAAATATTACAAATATTGCACAATGATAATCTGCTTGAGGCAACTGTGAAACAAGAGGCACCACCATTTTATATACAGAATTATTGCAGGGCTGTTTAGCACATACAAAGTCTATTTAGTTGTAACAACATCATACTAAAAGCATAAAAATAGACGCAACTATACGAAAGGTGACAAACAATTCTTTTGTTCTGCTTCCACAATGCATTCAGGGCCAAAGAAATGCACACAGGCAAATACTTGCAGGTCTCACGCTGAATATGAATATGAAAGTCCAGGCAAACGGTAAATTTACAATGCAGAACGAGACCTTTTTTGATGTGCACTAAAAGAATATCATATTATTTATAACAATAACACAATACACATGAACAGCTGTGGGAATTTTGTGTATAAAACTCGCCTCGTATTACGTCAAGAATACATTACTTGGTATAACAAAGCAATTGTATGCAGAATGATTACTGACTGCGGGTGCAACAAGTTTCACCTTTCCGATCTATTATGTCTAAATGAAAAAATACGGGTGTTATGTTTTGACATCAATCGAAATGTTCGATAATTTATCACGTGGCAACTTAGGTGCACGGGAGAGATATCCAGCGATCACGAAGATGTGCAATTCACGGTTAGGAGAAACTTATGTCACTAATCTAAACGGATGACATTATCCATAAATCTATTCAATTCAGAGTACAAAATATTCGATATCGGTACGAATTTAGTGTGCTGATAATATGGCTTAGTTTCTTGATGTCATACTAACGCCATGGATCAGCGTCCTTCATAAACAGCAGGTCAAGAAATCTCGCGCTTTCTACAAAACCCTAAAGTTAATTACCGTGTTGGCAAGTGCCCGTTGCTTGTTCCTATCTTGGGCCAGATGAATCTGGTCCCTGGCCTTCAACCCAGTTTCTTTAATTATATTATACCTATAATTTATAAAGAAAACCTCTTCAGTAATGATCTAAAAACAATATACTGTACACTGTTTCCACTACAGCAATGTAGGAGAAACGCAGTCTTATCACTGCTATAAAAAGAGAACATTTTAATTAGTAGCGGAGCCTGACACTGTAATGTGAAGTTACGCAAGCCAATTTGTAATACAAACAATGGTAATATAAGACGTTGAAAACTTCAGTTACTCGTAATTAGATGATGGAGGAATTAAAAGTTTTCTAAACCGATAAAACGATCCGATTTCGATATCACCACCTCCTATATGGACACGAAATTTCATGGCGACTGGTCTTCCTTCTATTCTGCCTTTCTGTACGGGGTCTACGTACTCGAGTTCGTTTCCACACAAAATAATTCATGGTTAGCGTACACAGTGAACACAATGATTACAGGACTTTTTTTATGTATTTTATTCCATTCACACCGTGTGGCTGTTACGATGTACATACACTACTGCTACGGTCATCTACCTCCCACTGTCACTACGCCTTTCGACGCAAGTCTGCAACACCACCAGTGTATACCAGTTTATCTGTTCACGTGCTGTCTTCGGGTGGGCATGCCTGTGCGTAAAAGTCTGCGGGCAGTTATGTTCTTTCATAACGTGGATACCTACAGAAGTACCACTACACCCGGTGCCATGTACCAGAACACCAACATCTTTAATTAAGCTATCGCCGAAACAAACCACATACAGTCCACTCAGCATCTGTATGCCATGCACTAACATGTGCACTGGTTTTCAGCAATCTTCGTTAACCTAACTGCTCTAACTATTCAGTTCACAACTCCCTCGACAGGACGAAGAAAGTGAGGAGGATATATACACGTAACTTGACGCGACTATGGGCTCATATGCCAGATACGTTTCAGCAGCCATGAGCAAAATGCGGTCCATCTGCCTTTGGAATGCGGACCGCGATTTCAGAAACATGACTCAAAATGATAATAAATTCGAAGAAAAGTTACTGTATCCCGTACATACAAAACACATTATTCAAAATTACCTTGTATTACTGACAATACAACGCACTTTTCCTACCAACCTATGGACGCATTAAGTTCCACCTCACAGAAGGGTAACTATCACGATACTTGCAATATGGAATGAACTTAAAATGATTTATATGCGGTTTGTTCACGTCACTTTGGATTCACTATACAAAAGACATAAGTAAGGAACTTAATGGGTACGACTAGTTTCAATTTGTGTGATTACTTAAACGTTTTAAGATGAATTTCAAATACGTTTTACCGTCCCAATGTTGATACTACTGACGACAAGGTAGTACCATTAACAAGGTAGTACCATTAACAAGGTAGTACCATTAACAAGGTAGTACCATTAACAAGGTAGTACCATTAACAAGGTAGTACCATTAACAATTTTTCTTTCCCACGGGCGCAACAGTCCCTACAGGGCCAGGGTTTCCTCATTATTGAGGCTCAAGATCACACTCAGACACACGACAGTCGGTAGGATTCCTCTGGACTAGTGATCAGCCCGACGCAGAGATCTCTACTTGACAACACACAACACTCAACAGGGACACCCATACCCCCGGCGGCATTCGAACCTGCAGTCCCACCATGCGAGCGGCCTTAGACCGCAAGGACACTGGGATCAGCATCATTAATGATACTTAAGTAAAAATTAAGGTATTATTTATAATGTAGCGACATGTGTCTTTTATCCCCCCCTCTTAATTTGGCCCTCGTGGCCAAAGGGCTGCTCGCAACTGGGTTATGTATAGAATTCTGTCTTCTGGCATGTCACTTAATGTAGTCTGGAAGAAACATACCAACGTTTTTGCAACAACCAGCCCCCTCTCTATATATCCTACCACGAAGCCGGAAGCTGCAGACTGCTTCGAAATGCTGTTAAAAATTTTACCAGGCATCACAGTGTCAATCTAAGACAACAGTGCCCTACAATGTCCCAACTGCCAGAATCTGCAATTTGGCATTTTATAACTATTCCGCAATTATATTCCGCGAGTCTGGCTATCGGCAGAGAACGGCCGCGTTTTTCGGCGTTCTTGGCAAAGTGATTACACTGAAATATAATGAAGAAAGCCAACACCGACATTTACAGAGGTTTATGTGTTCGCCGATTTAACTTCACTTAAAACAATAAAATTATAGTAAAGACACAATACTTCAATTTAATTGTACTACGAATACAACACAAGAAGTTCTAGGAAGAAGTAAAGACACCAACCTTCTCTTAAATGCTTTTACACACACACACACACACACACACACACCGACAGGCTAACAAGAGTTACAGTCATTTAACGACAAAGATCATGAAGATTATGGTAACAAAAGAAAGCGAATCCTGAAGGCGGATATGACGTCAGAACACGAAAATACGACGTGTTCGTGGTGTGTTTAGTCTCGTCTAAATAACACTCTTTAGAATTCATAACATGTGGTATGTAGGTTAATACATGAACTTACATACAACTTAGTAAGAAATATGTCATGAATGCTAATACAACAGAAGATAAAAGAGAGCTGTAAGCACTAGACGTCTGCAATCGTAATTTACGCGATTCAATCAAAACCAGGTTAGTTCGTAAATGTTATAAAAAAAAATGTGCGACAGTCCGTTGTACTGCAGGATATTACCACACGCTGGCAATACAACAAAACATTTCGGTTCATAATCTGAAAAATTCCCAACGCCTCGGTGTTTTCAATACTAATGCACAGAAATTCTCATACATACGTGTTTGTGTCAGTTGCCCAAACAACCTTCCACGTGAGCAGCTTCAATTATTCGTCAATTACCGTCATCTAGCGGACAATTAAATGCGGATTTCACACAAGCGCCATGTTGTTATTATTATTAATTCTAACCGGAACATTCTGCGAAAGTGTAAAGCCACACAAAACGAGAGAACCGTTCAGCAAGTTTACATCGCAGATCACAAGTTCGCAAAGAGGCCGCACTGATATTACTGACGACGGGGATCTGGGAAGGACAGTGGTGACATGGCATGTTCGTAGCACGCCAACTGGCTAACACTTTACTGCTCCCGACACACGGGGACACGATCCCAGGCACCTTCGCTACTTCACACACGAATTCTACGAAATCTGATAAAAGTTCTGACAACAGTGCTGATGACAACGACTCCAGAAGTAAGGTTCCGCCGTGTGCACTGGTAAACAGTTACGCGCGTTGCGGTGGCAAAAAGCTACTCTGAAACGCGGAAAACTGTTTACCGATCGACAGAACATAATGCTCATTTGCGACAAGTGTCACAGCTCAAAATTTGGCATTTTAGAGTTATTGGCATAGAAAGAAACGTTTGCAGATGCACTTTCAACAGGTATAGTCTGCAAAACTCGCCGCTGGAGGGCAGTTGTGTCGTCGTTGCTCTCACAGAACATTATAGCACTTCAAAACTTTCAAAAGCTTCTCCCGAAAAATCACAGATTTTGGATTGTGACAACTCTTGTCCCAAATGAACCATAAGATCACAGAATTTGTATCTTCGAAAATGAATATTATTCAGGTGGATCCTTACGACATTCGGGTTTTAATAGCATAATGGCTTGAAAAACCATACATAATGTCTGTCAGCAGTGATGCTCTATGCTCCCTGCAAAGCAACGTTAACGAACATCGCACACCATCAGCTCTCTCGACGGACAAACATGTTGGCTAGGACTTAATTTTTCGAAATAATTAGTGTTGAAGGCCATCTTATAATCTATGTAGGGCTCCTTGGAGACTACTGAAGCTGACACAAGAAAATACCTAAGAATAAATACAACAGCCGCACGCACGTGAATTCAAACATAGTACAAGAGGCAATGCGATCTTATGGGTTAAGCTAACATAAATCAAAAGTTTCTGGTGACCACAGCACACCCCTCGATGACTCAGGTTATAAGATGGAGTCGTCCATAGAAAATTTACATGACTTCAAATATTTCCGTATCCTTGACGGCAGGCATGATCCCGCAGGCCTGGTTTCGTTTACGTCTTACACGTCCCGCGGTGTTGCATTTTAAAAATGAGTTCACTGCCAGTCTATTTCAAACTGTCTATTCTTAAAGCTCAAAGAGGTTAAACTACGCCAAAACGCCGGCTATCTTGGGTGCAATATATCTACGTATATTGTGCCCTTGGTTAGTGAGAAAGTAAACGTCACAGCCACCGGTTGCCATGGTTACGATACAGCTTCGTTTCTGAGTGGCATCATAACCATGCTAAAGCCTAGGGGTATGTCGACATAAGGCAGTGACGTTGCAGTCGCAGGTTTCCATGATAAAGTGGTCGACATGAAGTGTCGATATATATCGCTCATATTTAATAAAGAGGTCATTTCGTTAGACCTTTAATGGTACATTTTTTTTTTTACAATGGTGTGTGAACATGTTTGAGGAAAGTATGAGACAGTGACGATAAGAAGGTAACAGCTTTTGATGTGATTGACGATTAGTGCTGTATATTGATAACGAAATAAACATTCGCATCCTTATAACTCCAGTTAATCGAGCACTTGTAGCTAATTCTGCTTTCATTCGCGTCCTTGCAAATTCTTTTTCAGTAACACTGAGTAACCGATTACAACGAAATATTAAATATTGATAAGTTAGAAGCGTTTTATGTGGTTGAAAATTCGTTTTATACCGGCAGTAAAAAAGAGTTCCGTATCCTTATTGTATTTAAACAGACTTGATAAACAAACAGCCCAATACAAAAGAAGCTTGATTTGTAAGTCACAACCGGATTATGTTTACGGTTGACAATAATTAGACCAGACGGCATAGATTCCTACCGCAATCCCCTCTCCCCACCCCGCCACAAAAAAAAATAATGAAGCAGTCAAGACGTGCTTATGCTTTGGCCAGCATTACATCGTCACACTTTTGGAAGAAAAAAAAGAGAGAGAGAGAGAGAGAAGAAGAAGAAGAAGAAGAAGAAGTCCTCAAGTTGTGTCTTACGACTTCCTTATATTTATGGCGTGAACATTCAGTGATAATACAGGAAGTTTTGAAACATTCATTAGTACCTATATTACTGTCGGCATTGCAGCGTCATTCTATGCCGATAAAATCCATCCAGCTGTCTCTTAAGAACTCCTCTAATTCACGGCATAAATACTCGGGGAAATGTGGTTCACCAGTATCGCTCTAGGGTTATTACATGCCCGAAGGGATAAAATGAAGCGTTATCTGTGGAACTCATAGCTTGAGACGGGATTCGTTAGAATTTGCTGTTGAAACTGCACGACTTTATTATAAGTAGATGTAAGCCTGCACAGAGAAAGCCACAGCATTACTGACGCTCAGGAGACATCATTCTGGAAGACTAATGAACTGGAAATATCCTTCATAATTAAGAAGATAATACATAATATAGAAAAGTGGGTGCACAAATTTTACAAAAATCTATTAGACGCCTTAAAATTCTAAGCGCCATACGGGTGACATGAATGAAGTCCTATACAGGCGCCCCACAAACATTAGGCGCCAACGTAAAAAATTTAGTCGCCATGGCGACCTGGCGCCCAGGATTTGTGAACCTCTAATTAAGGACATGAAGCGTCAGCGCCACCTCACAGGTTTGTACAGCTTCCAAGTTACATCTGACTGGAGGAACTTACGAGAAATAATTTTGAGGTGCGTCATCCCCGTTGTGTTGGTTCATTAACAAAGAATTTTTGTGTTCGACTGCATGCGTAATACACAAAAATTCTTTGTTATTAAGAGAAATAAGACTGAAACGGTCTACAGTGCCAAAACATCAGCACACTGAATACGGAAAAAAATGGTAAACTGGTCCAGAACCTGAAAGGGGACGCACGCACACACTCGCACACAAAAGTGGACGTCTGATGTCTCCTTCCCTGCTTAAGAACGAGAAAGAAAGCTAAACAGAGTCATAATACGTCTTTATGGTGGACGTGAGCTGAGAAATGCACAGAAAGGTAATACCTGAAAATCTGAAAGGACAAGAACAGTTTGGACACCTAGGCGTTTTGATAGGAGGAAAACATTGAAGTGTATCTCGGAAACGGGGTACAACGTGGTAGATTGGATTCAGCAAGCTCAAGGAAGGGTTCAAAGGCGGGCTCTTGTGCACATGGAAATGAGCCTTCTGTTTCTATACAAGATAAGGGACTTATTGAACATTTGAGAGACTACCAGTTTCGCAAGAAGGACTCTACCACAAGAAGTGAGAGCTATTCCAACTCATTCACACTCTACACTTTGGCACAGAATAAAACAGTAATGACAGTTGCATTATTCGCCGTTGTCTTACCTGCTGGTCCGTGTCTGTATGCAATGCTTGCCTTATTCAACAATAGCCGGTAGTGACTAATTGCATCTTTACATCTATTTATCAAATTGAGTGAGTGTGAGTGCGAGTGAGTGTGTGTGTGTGTGTGTGTGTGTCAGTTTACAAGGAACTTGTACCATTCACGTATATGCTTCTAATTTGTAATGGCTATCTTTAATATTCCATGGGAGAGTGCGAGATTACAATTGAATTGAGAATTCAGATCCGTAAAAAAAGTTCATCAAATATTTGCTGAAATTTTTATGAGCTACTGGGGTATAACTGGAAGGGGCTTTAGAAATATTTTAGTGGCGAAATGAAGTATGCACAAAGAAATGAAACGGCATTACATGCAGTTAGATTGTTTTATAGACGCACGGTGTACGGGTATAATGTATTACCCTAGCCGTGTATAGAGAATTGCCAAAGCGAACTTTGCTGCTGCATGCATTAAACACTAATGTTAATGGTATGATGTAACCTGCGTATCCAGCAATGAAATTAGTATAGGACGCCTCATCCTATGTACGATATTTAGCGAACATTTCAGACCCTGAAGGGTTAAACAAAAGACAGATAGACGGACAGACACAGACTTTTCTGTGATGCCTGCATGAACACGCAATGTTCCTAATGGTCACGCCATTCGCTGAACTTAAAAACGCGTGGTATCCACCCACTCTGCACAAACTGCGTGTATACAGGATCACTCATTGAACTATACGCCATCTTTGTTTCTGCTGTTATGAAATACGATTAGAAACGCGGATCAATAATGTTGTGCTATAATTACTGGTAATATTGATGAAACCTCAGGCGTCGTTACAGGTTACGATTTTCCACGACGCAATAATAGGCCTACATTATTTTTTTTATGTAACCTACTTCCAGCGAAATATAAAATACGTTTTTATTTTGTGAGTGTTGTTTACTTTGTAAAAACATTAAAAATATTACCACCTGTACATTTCACAGGTTTAGTAGTTTATTTTCTATGTTTTTAAAATAACGATGTTCTAAACGAATCGGATATTTTCAGCCCCCCAAGTTGTGTGCGCGATTATTTCGTTACGGGAAGACTTATATGAAAAAATATTTACGTAAACGTGCCAGCGGCTAAATATTACTGCTTTAATCACGCATACTTCACGAAAAAGCAAGACACATTCCAATTTAGTGTGTGGAGAAACGGCTGTTAAAAAAAAATAGTTTATTCTCAACCTATAAATTCCAAAACCCAAAACACACACTGAACAGCACGTGTAAACACACGTGCTGTTCACAGTTTTTAACCACGTGGACTTCATGTTTTCGTAGTCAGCATTCATACAATCCTCCGTGTTCAGTCCCATATGAAATCCGCAGCTTCCCTGACGAATGATATCAATGGAAACATGACACCATACGAGGTTCTGATAGTCTCAGTCCAGTCTCGTAAAAATACAAATCTGTTTCGTGACGTACTCCGAAACCGTGTATGAAAATAAATTTGAAAACTGCAGACTATACGGAACAACGCCTCACGTAACATTTGGGCCCCTCCCATCTAGACTAGCTTATACGTGCCATCTAGCTCCACCCTCCCACCCACCGACTGCGGGCACCCCACCTCACTGCAATCCTGATTCCATTACCATAATAGAAACCAAACGTAATTAAATAATTTTCCTTTTGGGCCCTCTATTAAATTATAATTTTCTGTTGGAACTTACATTAGCAATTTCTCCCTGCACTAACCAGTAACTTTCTTTACTTAGTAAAAACAGTCCTAGGAGATAAATATCTCTTCCTCATTATTGTAATTTAATTAAATTGAATAACCTTCGTGAACTGCAAAATTAAACGAAGTTATTTCGGTGCGGTTCCTGTCTCCAGGCCGAGGGAAGTTGAATTACGTCACTCGGCGGTACAGTCGTGCTCAGGGTAAATATGCACATGTTACTACGAGGTGTTAAACTACACATCCTACGATGTTACCAAATTACTTTCTCCGTAATGACTTCCCTTACCACACCCATCTAACGTGGCGCTGTATGGCTACAGTGACACGGAGAAGTTATACGTCTCTGAGCATTAACCCTCGACAGCTAGGTGGTTAGTGTGTGTGTGTGCCGCCTGGTTTAACACTCAAAACGTTGCCTTTTGCAAACACAGTGTGCTTACGCATTCCCTATGATTCTTAAAACATGGAGCCATTATTTTGCTGTCCAACATGTACTAATCTGTCTTCCTCATAGAAGCACTGTGTTTTCTGTGAGGTTAAGACTCTTTACACGGTATGGTCCAAAAGTCACTCAAAAAACATTTTTACTAACAGGCACACTGACTTCACAGCCACTCTATGTATTCCACGCCTTTAATACACAGGACTATGCTCGGAGATATACTACGTCATGCCGAGAATGTTCAATATACTTCAGATTATCAATACTGCTTCCCTACGATACACTGTAATAACCTGTCACCTCTTCCCTGGTCTTCCGCTTTGTAAGAGCCTGTCACACTAATAACGCACCGGCAAAGCATGTCCTGGAGGTACGCCAGACAGTGCACGGACAGTTTACACCACACTAATAACGCACCGGCAAAGCATGTCCTGGAGGTACGCCAGACAGTGCACGGACAGTTTACACGCATTCCCAGTCTCGGCACTACACGGATACGAGCGATCAAGCTTCACACACCGCGTTTCATCATCCCCAAGAAAAGTACCCGCTACACATTCGTAGGCGCAAGACTGGGTCCCAGAGCAGGTTTGTGTATTTCTAAGAGAGAGACGAGTCTTTTACCCTTGCTGGAAATTGAACCACGAAACCGCGGTTGTCCACGCCCTAGCCTTCCCACAATACCGAATGATGAAAATATGTCTGCTGCGCTGTTCGACTCAATGCAGCAGACACACATCAACAACGACGTGCACACATATGCAGCCACACCGCCAGATTAACCACAATGACGTATTTTAATCAAATGTTTTAACATTGTAACTTTAGCAAGCTACACTCCCTGATGATGGCGATCACACCGAAACATGTTGCATCTATTGTAATTTTAATGTAAATTTTAATACTCCTTTAAAAACAATTCTCTTGTGCATCAGTTGGTAAAAAAAAAAAAACTTTGACACAATTTTCCGTCTAGAGAAGCACACAGCATATCAGTCTTACTGTAAGTTGGACATCCCCGTTGTGCTTTCAAATTAATAGTTACGTATGAAATAGCTGACATAACCAAATTTTTAAGTATTTGGTAAAGCGACATATTTCGACCTTCTTTTAATAGATCATCATCATCTGGCAAGACACATGTAATATACGACAACAAGAGAAATACATAAAATGCCTTACTTGTTGGAAATTGAGAGCTCAATTTTTACAGAACAATGCCGATGTTTACATTACAAGTATGGAAAAAGATAACAGTTACAATAGTTGGGACTAGTTAAAAAGGGGAAGGGGGGGGGGGTTTGTTTAGAGATGATGTTGACGGTTGACGGTGTAGATGGTACAGTCTGTTATTTCCACAACATGTGGGACCTGGTATTTGTGATACTTTAAATGCTGACATACGATAAGAAGGTAGTAAGATGGCGTGTAGTATCAATGTTGCTGGAAGAACCGGAGAGGTATTTACGTTCCCGGTGGTAAGAGATATTCCTACGTGTAAATTCGGGCTGGGCTAAGCCGTCCTGAAGCGTCCCGCATCGTTATTGGTAGGAAATTGTTTGTTGTTTGTTGTTGTTGCTGCTGCTGTTGTCTCAAAGGTAGCCTACGAGAGCTTCAGCCGTCTACCGGGATTCGTAGTGTATTGATGTGTGGCAGATCCTGTTTCACAGAACAGTGTTTATGTTGTTGATTTGCGTGCCTCTGTTGGTTTACAGACAGATGTAGTACTTCTCCATCCTTTCAAGGTGTTTACAGTTTCGGGTGATCTAAAATGCACCCATGATATCATAAATGTTCCGCATTGAATGTCCATTTATATTACGTGTTGGGAGCATTAATTATTATTATTATTATTATTATTATTATTAAAGCTGAAAGGTGCTCATTATATCGCATTTTAAACTGGCTGCCTGTTTCTCCGGTGTAAAGGAGATTACAACTTGGACATCGGAGTTGGTATAGGCCACTGTTTTCATACACATCGCTATACTAAACATTTAATACTCAGATACGTCGACTGTTTCTTACATAACAATTATGCTTGTCTCGACTTTGTTATGTGTAAAACCGAGAAAGCAAAAGACAGTTTTTTTTCAGTCTTTCTAGACGATATATGCATTTCCTTTTAATTTTTGCTGTTATGATTTTATATTGTTTTGTAGTGTGTGTATGAGTGGGTTTTGTAATGTGTGTGTTTGTGAGGGCTTTGTAATGTGAGGGTGATCTTGGCAAT
>Ga0123352_10008722_pt1 | contig 15781 bp, 10 predicted proteins | sample TergutLab28metaG_FD_89700 | JGI IMG/M metagenome (GOLD analysis project Ga0123352, IMG submission 89700) | Labiotermes labralis P1 segment gut microbial communities from Petit-Saut dam, French Guiana - Lab288 P1 | ecosystem: Host-associated > Arthropoda: Insects > Digestive system > Gut ... | reverse complement strand
ACAGGATGTTTGTGCCCCAAGACGGAGGGGGAATGGGGGGGTCGGGCCCCCTTCCGGGGGGGGTCCCCCCCCCCCCCCCCCGGAAATCATTACTGCAACTGCGTTTGTTAAATTTAAAGAACTTAACATCTCGGGTGCGCTCGCACTCTCGCATGTGTTCCACACACCTTTACTCTAAATAGCACCCTCCGTAAGACGTCTATTTCTTCGTCTTTCTTCTTTTACACACACATGCACTGTGGGCTCCAGTTTCGTTACGTTCTTCTGCACGATGACAGCCAAAACAATTCATGGTATTACTTCTCATACTAAAACGAAATCTTTCTCAATATAACTTATGAAAGAAGGCAAGTATTTTACGAACAGCACGACGTAAAAATTTGGCGCGCCCGCATAACTATTTCTGCTATGGCAACCCAACACTGCCTTCACTTTGCATTGTTTTTAACCTGTATGTAGCTGTCAGCGATGTAAAACCGTTGAGTGTTCCACAAGAATTCAGCAGTCGGTTTCCTTTGTACTATTGTTGAGCTACAGAATATTTCGTACTGCAGTCAACTATATGAAAGTATTTAGGTTTGCATGTAAAGTGCCCGATATTGTTGTCTGATTTTAATCAAATTTCGCGTTTCTATACAGATTTTCCTAAAAAGTCTCTAATATCAAATTTCATGGAAATCCGCCCAGTAGGAACCCCGGTGACGCAAGCATACAGGACGATGCTTATAGACTCTTTTTGCTATTTATGCCAACGCGCCCAAAAACACACTGACAGCATTCATACATTTCTTCACTTCTTTACACAATCTTGCCTGCGTGGTGGGCAAGAATCTCGCTGAGGACGAGCGAAGCGATCTGATGGCAGTAGCACATATCCTCAGAATATCAAAGAATTTTCCACAGAGCAGAGGGATACGTTCTAAGAAATTAATGCACGCACAAACTCTGCGGTAAAATATCGTCAAAGGCGAGTGAAGCGATCTGAATGTATGGCATTAAAAATTTAAGTCCTCAGATTGTCAGAAACCTCCACAATGAAACTGAATAGCAAGTGTATGAAGAAGCACGGTTCTTCCTCGTAATTTTACAGTCCTTCGGCTAATAAACTCTTCCCCGCTCTTTGTGAAACCCGAAGGTTTATTACCTGGCTCACACAGTCTGCCACTAGTCAATCCCATTCTATTATTATAGTCCCATTGACACAGTGATCGCCCGTGTGGTCTTATCCCTCCAAAATTCCCGATTAAAATTCCGTGTTCATTCTCATCTCCCCCTTGCATGTTACATTTTGCACCCACCTCACCGTCCTTCACTTGATCATCCTTATCACATTTGGCGAAGAAAAAAATTATTAAATTACACTTAATACAAAAGTTAGTGTCGAAAAGTATGAGTGACGGGCTCAGGGTAACTTGCAAGCTGTCACGGCTTGCTTTAAGGTACTGTACAAAAAAACACTGCAAGGCAGGACATAGCAAAACCACTTCAGTGACGCTATCCAGTTTCGGGAGAGAAAAGTGTGCACCTGCCGAACACAAACCAGCCGTACCGTGACATATCGAAGCTTGCTACGGTATCAATTATTTTATTCCCAAATAACTGCAGTTTATCAAAACTTAAGTCGTAGATACAGTATTGGTTACCTCCAACCGCTGCGTGTGCATATAAATAAAACACACTTCTTGCGAAAAACCATTTCAAAAACAACGCACCTACAAATACAAAACATAGCGACACTGTAAGCATGCAAACGTGCCGCCATTTCGCTGCGTAAAACTGGGTTCACAAAACTGTGAGTCACGTACCAAGACTCTGTTCAATGTCATGAACTCTCCAACACCCGCAGTTCGCATGCGCCTCGCTGGCCACCAGATTTCCAAACCCATAATGAAAACAGACTTTATATATTCATGGAAACAATCCAAACGAGACGCTGAAGATAAATCCGTCAGAGTTACACATTTCACTTACGCGTTGATAGCACGAATGTGAGCGAGACAGTGTGGCAGAGCAACAGAGATGTCCATATTCTTCAGATCTGAGTGCCATATCCAGATAAGTAGATGCTGCGACCCACATCACGTAACGCTGCACACACATTTTGAGTTCAATGAAATGAAGACAAGATTAAGAAAAATGACTGTGTTTTGTGGTTTGGTTTCTGGGTGTCTTATTTTAAAGCAGCCGTATGGGATTAAAGTAAAAATAAAAAGTCTATCCTGCACTAATTTCAAAATCACCTTCACGCGAGACATCACGTTGTCTCAATACAGAGTCCGGAGACCGAGTAATGTCGGTATTACCAATTTATCAGTACTGTACTACACTATCACAATTTTGTGGGACGGGATAGCGCAGTCGGTATAGCCACTCGCTACTTGCTGGACGGTCTGGGGATCGAATCCCGGTGGAGGCGAGATTTTCCGCACCCGTCCAGACCGGCCCTGGGACCCACGCAGCCTCCCATACAATGGGAACCAGGTCTTTCTCGGCGGTAAAGAGGTATGGGCGTGGCGTTGACCACCCGCCCCCATCTAGCGCCGATGCTAAAGTAAGAGTAGAGATATACATCTACTCTCCCTCTGGGACTTCGTTGCCTGTTTTATGGTGAACTTTAGTATCAGAATTCAAGATTACCTACTTCCGTGCAATAAGTTTGTGCTTCAGAAGCTGATGGCCTCTCCCCTAGTTGAGAAATTTCCAGTATTGCAAGATTCGAAAGCGAATAAACGTGACAACAAAATGCTACGACTGAATGTGATGCTAATTCAGCAGAGCCCAGCTAACCCTTCACAAATTATTCCAACAGTCAGGCCCATATCTCCCCACCTACATGTGTATCTCCACATTTCCGGCTGAGACAGTTTTAAGCTCTGTTACTTAAAATGTCTTCCCGATTTGATCAGTGTGTTACCAATCGCGAATAACCGACATACTTGACCTGAAAGACATTTATTAAACAATGACCAACTCGTTTAATCCTCATAAGCCGCTGGTTCGGGAGCTGTACAAATATTCTGGACAGCAGCTGCCTTTGTTTGGTGCAGCCTGCGATGTTACGGCAATGATTGACAGCAGCAGCTACGGTAGCGATTGGGGTGAGATGTGTGAAGTTAGGGACAAATGACACTTCGCCGTGTACTGGCAACACTTGCAGCCTTATTCGTATAGTTCAACTGCGGATCTCCCACGTACTCAACTGCTTCTCTCCAAAAGAAACAAACTATTCACATACATAAATTGCTATTTATAATTCACGCTGTTTCGTTCCTACATTCAATATTCTAGGTGTTTTGGTTGCAAATCTCGCCCAGAGACCGGTTAACTTTACAGAGAGTAATCGTGGTTCACCTCAGCCCCTCTGGTAGAATGAATAACATCAAATTTAAAAAAAACTACTTCCTTCGACTTCCTTTCGGACTCATTATTCACTGAAAGTTCTATCATTCGGTCGTGTATAGAGTCGAAACTATTTGAAAACGTTGTTAATTAACCCATTAAAAAAAGTGTGGCTTTAACCCACAATTTATGTTAGTTTGAAACCTGGTCCCTCGCTGTAGGTGATGGACTGGTAAGAGGTGAAGTAGGGGAAGGAAGAAAAAATACGTATGGGACCTGCAAAGTTTATACCCTTCCCCGAATTTTGCAGGGGAAAAAAAATCAAACAGGAAAAGGACGATGAAAATAACATACAAAATTTTAATGGGGAAAACTCAAGAAAAATGACAATTTGTAAAACTAGACGTAGACAGACAACCCTCAGGACAGAGCCTAAGGGCGTGATTCTTTGGAACGCAATGACAGACAGTTCTATTGCATGAAAATAGGAAAATTCTTGGCCACATGAAAAATTACCAGTCCAGGTCTTCAAACCATAACCTGAAAACTTCCGCAAAATCCCTCCACAACAAATGAACCTCACCAGATCTGCACCCAAAACAACGTGCGCCTGTTCATGTGAGTGCATGTGTAGATATATATGCACGTGTCAAACACACGCTAACACACCGTAACCAGACAGTCCTGGTCGGATGTGGTTGAATAAATTTACTAATTACGGTAAAACGCAAAACCGATTGGTGATGTAAATTACCGTGAATGGCTATTAACGGTTAGTAGGAGGGGGAAAGAGAGAGATCTCTGGTTTAAAGGACATGCGAGCGAGAATACACAGTTGAGCAGCATGCGGACGTCCCGGTTAGATGTCAGGTTACCTGGCGTACATTTAAAGATCCATTTTTCTTCTCGATGTAAATGTGTCAGGTTTAAATTACTTCATATCAAAGATTTCTCCCTGTCAAGTAAAGGAACTGTGTAATAAGTCTGAAAATTTTGAAATGTGCACAGAGCAAATATTTTATTCTTAAATGTGTGACGTCAGATAAATTTCAGTTAAGTTTGGGTTGCATTCTGACTACCCCGGTCAAAGACGTCGCTGAGGTCTTCTGCGCCTGGGGCGCTAAACTTACTGCAGGACATACTAAGACATCTCGAAACCTTATATACACATGCGTCATAAGTGTATATAATAAACACAATATACAATATTACACGTACTCCTCTATTGGTGAGACAGTTGTGGTTAAAAAAAAAATCGCACAGGGTGAAACCCCACCAATCGAAACTAACTTGCCTATAAACATACATTTGTCTCTGAAGGTCGATGCAAGTTAAAAGGAATAGGGTAAACAAAAAGAATGTAATTTAATGATGCTTCATGTGGAAATCCATCATGTAACCGTCTTCTTAAAACCACGCTAAATGAATCAGGAAAGGTTACGTTGACATAGCTGTTAGGGGAAAAAATAATTTGACTTATGAAAAGGTACAAGGTAACGTTCACCGTACAACAGGCAATGAAGACCCAGAGGGAGATTACGAAGTAGAGCTCTACTCTTTCTTGAACCTCGGCGCTAGATAGTGGTAGGAGGGTCAAGGCCACGCCCCTGCCGCTCCATTGCACATGATGCTGCGTGGGTCCCAAGGTCTTTCTAGACGGGTGCGGGAAATTTCGCCCTCGCCGGAATTCGATCCTCGGACGGTCCAGCCCGTAGCTTGTCGTTATACCGACTTAGTCACCCCGGCCCACGATGTAAGCTACTCCCATCTTCTTCCCGCCTCTCTCATTTGATACAGATGAGTTGCTCAATGTGCGTATGCTTAGTGCAGCAAACAATTTACATGCGAATATTAAAATGTGGAAGGTACAAAGCAAATAGCAGACTGGAGGCACCGATATTGATACAGAAGCGTCGCAACGCGTTGGTTATTAACAAAGACAAAACACGTGCAGCGAGGTGGTAGCCATAGTACTGACATAAACTAATCACACGATATGCTTTACATAAAGCATGTGAGTGGCATTGCATTTCCCTAATTGTAAGTGATCTGACCGCACGTAAGTGCAATCGCGTGCTTAGAACTTGCATGTAACGAGTCATACCTTTATATATTCGCATTACACTACAAATATTTTAAAGCTGTGCTTTTAAACTTTGCGACTACAAGTGTATTGCGCCTACTTGCCTCATTATTGTCACGGCTCCGGCCTCACTGACACACTGACACTTCAGAATTTGCCGATGTGCAAAATTACGAATCATTAAGTCGAAATTTTGACTAGAACTTCAAAATGAAATGTGCATATTGTTAATTTAGTCATAAATAAATTCGGCTAATAATGACCTTCAGAATCCACAACTTCCATTTAAAAGTTTTGTATGGGAGTCACCTATGGCTTTGTATTGCACAGATACAAACTCTGCCTATATTTTTTCCACTTATATATGAGCTTTAATTTGTACATTTCTATTGACCTTTTAAGGCTGAGGGTTAACTACAGGTACCACCTGCCGCAACATAGAAAACCCTGCATTTGTCCATATACTCTACCGTACAGCTTTTACGTGCCTCTTGTGATTTTAACAACAAACACTGGTTGTTTCCGTGAACGGCATTAACTGAGTGGTTTTTACAAGCATTGGCGAAACAACCGCGAAAAGCGATTATTAGCTTCAACATGTTTCTCCGTCCATGCGTGCCTGTCCGAATGAAACAACTCAGCTCTCACTGGGCGTGACATTTTATACTCAGGAATTGTACTAAAAGCTGTCCCAGAAATAAATTCGCTTAAACTCTGACAAAATCAGACACTTCACATACGGAGCCACGTAAATTTATGACAATATCTTGCTGAATTATTTTTTATTTAAAGGAGTTTCAGAAAATTTGTGGAAAAACTTATATCATGTACATTTTATCTAAAATCTTGGTGTTTACGAAATACCTACAGATAATAAGACACAGCCAGAGAGACCAAAGAAACTGGTGACAGTCTAAACATAACGTGGCCCAATTTGCATACCAGGTAATTCAGGGCAAAATACAAACATATTATGATCGGCCGTCAACTGACCGAAAACAAAGACATTATGCAACGAACTAACTGTCATTACAATCTGTTTAGACGAACCCTACGTATGTAGTGGGCTATAGTAGGTTAGGAAACAACTCTTTTTTTGTTTCGATGCACTTTTCCCATTCTGCGAATGCTGGTACGGTGAATGGAAGTCAATGTGAGAAGAGAGGATGAATAAAAGCATCATCATTACTATTGCATACAGGTAGGCTTACGTTCAACTATTGGAATTGAGACAGTACAAGCTACGTGGAAAAATCATGATGCTAAGATCCAAAGAAATTGTTTCATTACACTTACACTTCTTGTTTTTATAATGGACACGTAAAATATGAACTATTTGTGTATAATGTCGATGAACATCAAGTCTTCAAAGCGTTAAAATTATCCTCCCTGTAGTCGGCTAAGTCTATTTCCATGCCCCATAGTTAGTTATAAGTTTTAACCAAGATTCGTATATAACACTCACATAACTCACTATGCCACTACAGTTTTTTCTGTTTTTATATTCTTATGGAATAGTGACTCTGCCGACTAAAACAACTGACAGTATCTGGAAATAGTGTCGCTAACAAACTAGATTTCACAACAGGACAGCTTCGTCTTCCTGTGAAACTAAATTAATATTTTGGACGTCCTTTAAAATATAACCGTACTATGTATCGTACCAGAAATGCTGTAGCGTCTTCACACAAGCAAACGCCATATTTAGTCACAATTATGCCAACTTTAGTACTAACTGTTCCTCATTGAAGCGACTATGTATGCAAGTGCTGCCATCCAGGGCGTAACGTTGTACTTTCGTCCGTGGTACCACAAGCCTACAACCGAAGGGCAAACTGGTGCTACCATCTGACGAGGAATTCTGTAATTAACTAAACCCCCTCTCAGAACGCATCGGTTGTTTCGTGCTGGACAATAAGACGGCATCGAATGGGCCAAGTGCACATTGCCGTGGCTTTTATGGTGATAATAGTCGGACATGGACACACAAGATGGTCGACAACAGTACAGTCGAACGAAGTGAAAGTGCAAGGTAAGCTGTTTTATTTAAGGTAAATGAATAGTGTAACTTAAAGTTGTGAGACCTTGACTGGCAGCAATGTCTGACGTAAGGATCACACCTCCCCCTTCTTATCAACTTCATGCCATACTGCTATGACGTCAAATCTCCCTTCCACAAGATTGTACGTGTTTATATGAACACGCACCCACTCATACACATGATTCTTCGCTGTGAGAACTAGATCACGTGCGTCACGGATTCTGTCACGATTCAGCTGCGGTGAGAAAGACAGTTTATACAGTAGCACACAATAGCTCCATATTTATCGCATTGCGTATTGTAACCTCTTCTAAGACATTCAGTTGACGCATTACAATCAAAGTATTAACTCTGAACTGTGATTAACACATACAAATAATACAATTCATGTTCTTGCATTGTGTGTTTTACGCTTAGAAAATGTGCTAAAAATTAAATATGATTTTCACTTCCGTTGAAAGTTCTGCCTACAGTCGGTGAACATGAAACAGTGGGGTAAAAAAGTTTTAAGTGATTTTTTAAAAGAAGTAATTACATGTTATTCATTTAGTTCATACTGACTCTGATTATTTTTAGTGTTCTGGTAATATACGTGGGTAGTTTCAGTATGTGACGTCCTGTTCATACCCACAGTATGTCAGGATCAAGTACAGGTATGTGCCGCATAACGACGTTTCGGTCAACGACGGACCACATATACGACGGTGGACCCATAAGATTAGCTGTACAGGTTTGTAGTCTAGGAGGAATAGGCTATACCATATAGCCTAGGTGTGCAGTAGGCTATATTGTAATATCGAGGTTTGTGTAAGTACGCGTTCGCACAACGACGAAATGTCCTAACGACGCATTTCTCAGAACGTATCCCCGTCGTTAAGTGACATATCTGTATATGAATGTCGTGCTGGCTGCTCCACCAATTTTCAAACTGAGAAGTCAAGATGGTTCGCGTTGTCGAGTGGCTCCAGCGTAGGTTCAGACCTTTACGGGGGCTACACAATTCACAAGCCCTCAGGATGCTTTTGATGCATGTGACCGATGGCTGCAGGTCTGAAAATCAAAGTAGTACTTCATTATTCTTGTCATCACTTGGTCTAAGACACACTGCGTCTGTTATAACACAGGTATAGCAAGATTTGAAATTATGAGAACTTTGTTCCAGATAGGGCTGTTTTTCTCGCGAGTTTAAAGTTGAAGTGAACATGCTGCGTCACTTTATTCAGTCCGATAACCATTACACCAATACTATAACGGGGTGCGCAATGGACCATTAAGAATCGTTCTCTGTATAACTAGAAAACGGAACGGAATGCCTGTACTAAGGCGCGAGGAGCCCAGGGAATAAATAAATTATACGAAACAAAGTGCCGTTCAGAGAACTTCGGATTATTCCCCGTTATGTACAGTAGTTGACTGCTTCGTCAGGTGATTAAAAGTACAGTATATCGAACTGCGAGACAATAAGGTAAGGGTTTGTTTGACATTCACTTACTGTTCCCTGTCGGAAGACGCCAAGGTACCCGTAGGCGCCAACTGCAATTTTTACAGACTGAACACACAAAGAGACGCCCGCGTATTAACGGTTTAATGTCCAGTTGTAAATATACGTAACAACAAGTTCAACATTCAAAAATTCAATATTCTGCCCACACCTTGTAGTTACGTGTTTGTATGGGTCTCAGAACATCCACCCCCCCCCCCACCGTGGCACTTCAACCCCATGCCGTCTCATGGCCTCCCCATATGCAGCTTCGCGATCACACACATTGGACATCCCACACTCGGTAGGACTTCTCTGGACAAGTGATCAGCCCGACGAGGAGACCTCTGCCTGACAAAACACCACACTCACAAGAGACAGACATCCATACCCCGGCGGGACTCGAACGCACAATCCCAGTAAGCGAGCGGCCGCAGACTCTATTGGCCTTATACATCGATACCTGATAAGTTTCTATGACGAAGACGGAGTGTGTTTACTGCGCGGTACGCACTGGATCTTTAATCCACTTTAAAGGACGGCTTTGTCTCCGGTACTTCGGTTTTCCCCTGCCACGATTATGCCACCATTGCTCCATAGTTATGATCTACTGCTGCTCGTACGAGAAGGACAAACAGACGAAACCTGGGATTCTTCATGCAGCAATGCTCTTTCGGAAATAGAGCATTAGATATAAAATTACTCAAATTATTTTCTTCCTTTGTGGCGACCGTGCCACAGCTCAGGCGGTTAGTCGCCGGTATCTCACCGGGAAACCAGGTTCGACCCTGCGCCAGTCCATGTGAGATTTGTGGTGGACGGTGGAGCACTAGTATTGGTTCTGTCCGACTAATCGGTCTTCTCCTTTCAGTACCATTCCACCAGTGTTCCGTATTTCCCGCCATCCAGATGCTCGTCTTACCGGAAGGATAAACGAGCTAAGCATGAGAACCTTCAGGAAGCTGTGTTCTTTTGCATATCGGGGAGCATTCGATACTAAAGTTCTTTGTCTACTTTCTGTTTTAAAGGTAGACAAGTGTCACTGGGGCAGGTTTTCCCGAGCACTCCAGTCTTTCCCTGTCATTATCATTCTGTCAACGCTACATATTCATCTTAATCTTAACACTGCTCGTATCAGATGGACCAGCGGGCGAAACCTGGAAACCTTCAAACATATTGGAAAGCACTGGACAGGAAAGTACTTTCACGCAGCGTTTTCTTCTTTAAAGGGTGAACTGTTTTACGGGTCCATTGAAGGTCATGAGAATTTACTCGGACATCTTTCACCTGCTTTTCTTAGTTCCTGAAATAAACTACTTTTATGAGTCATGAGTGTTCTCCTTAGTAAGTTCTAAAGAAAGGGTCATTTCCGTAGACCTTGGTACGAGCAGGATGCCACTGGTGAACTTATATCAACGAGCAGCTATAAATCTCAGTCACAGATTGGAAGGCTGGAAGGATAAAATAATAAGCTCAGTAACACATCTTAGCAAAGAAAATTTACGAATAGGAATGGAATTCTGTTTGAAGGAATGATAATATACATATTTTAGACTTCTGGGTTATGACAACATGTATTCTGGTAGATAGGAACCCTAGTTTCGGAGGAACACACTATCTGCATCAGGCTGCCCTGAAGGCTATATGGCGTACGTAAACTAAACATTGTCAATATCCACGCCATGGACGCTTGTAGGAGGAGTAGAGTTATAGATCCACTCAAACTTAACCTATTCACAAGATTGATGTGAGTAGTTAATCCCTTGATTAGAAGGCTAGATGGGCCCCAGAGCCGGTGCGAGTGTTTTTGACAATAAAAATCTCCCTCCCCTACCGAGATTCGAACTTCGGACCATCCAGCCCGTACCCACTACGCTCTTCCGGCCAACGATGTTACCTAGATAATGTATGAAATTAGACGCGATGAAAAATGAGATTGTTATTGTCTGCCTTATGAAACCACGTTGTTATAAGTGGTAACCGACGTTACGGAGGAACCTTCTGCCTCCATATTCAGGCTAAAAGTACCCCGAAGACATAGGTAGGATGTTCATCTGAACGTTTCAACCACCTGCGTAAGGTGTCTGAAGCCAGATTGTGACATTCTTAGTATTTACTGTATCCTTGTCTCGAAAAATGTCTTCATGGCTTTTGGTGACACTATATACCGATAAATCTATCAGTGATTACGTAACTGGCCGGTTTGGCAAGGTGATGTACTTACGTTATTGATTAGCAGAAGGGGCCCAGAACTCTTACTTTACCCAGGATGTTTAAGAATTCAGCCTAAGAACTAATAAAACTCACAGTCCAAGCTGTGGGCCTCCTCTTGATACACTGAATGTCTGCATAGCTAATTACGAAAGTCGTATTGCCTATTTGGATCCTCATCATTTTAAAGACACTGTTAATCATTTAATTATGTTGTGTATAATTTTTTTAATTGCTCGACAGCCCTGGTGGGCCTAGGCTTCCTCATTGTTGAGGTTTCGGGATCACACTTAGACTAACCACAATCAGTAGGACACTTCTGGACAAGGCCCGTCGCACAGACCTCTACCTGCCAACGCACAACACTAACCAGACACAGACATCCATGCCCCCGGCGGGATCCGAACCCGCAATCCCAGCAAGCCACCGACCGCAAACCCACGCCTCAGGAAACACGGCCACTGAGATCGGCTGTCGGTCCAAGTACAGATGTCATTCAGTGCCGAAGGAGGTGCAACGGTGATTATGAACAGAGAAATAAGAACCATGGGGGAGCAAGCGGCTGTGTTCTATTTCAAACTTCTCTCCTGGCGGTCCCATGAAAGAACCGAAGGAAATAACGCACGACATAGATCAGAAGAGCATTATCGGGTATCCTAAACGAGACACGAATTCGAGAATAAACTAACGTAAACTAAACTAACCTAACCTATCCTATCCTATCCTATTTTATCCTAACCTAACCTAACCTAACCTAACCTAACCCAGCCTAACCCAAACTAACCCAACCCAACCCAACCCATTAAAGCCATGTGGTCACTCTAAGTACCAACAGGTTCAACATTCAACAGTTCCACATTCTGCAGACAAAGCGTATTGATGTGTTTTTGTTTGGATCTCAACAAACAGCGATTATTTGCCTGTACAACATTAACTGTTTGGTCTTTATAACCGAGACGGAATGTTTTTACTGCGCGGTACGAAGTAAATCTTTAAATACATTTCACGTTAAACTTGGCCTGTAAAATGGTTTAGTCTGTCCGTTCCTCCAAGAATGAGGACCGCTGTCGAAAATATTGAATCACTGTGTAAAAACAGTTAGCCAGCACACATTAGAATGGGTTCAATTTTGTATTAAGTACCATAAGGTAATGTACAAGGTTATGCCATGGCTTACTCCCACTTTAAAAGTAGCATGTATGTCCATAGCGACCGGATTTAGTAGTCAGCTTTTTCCCAGATTATTATTATTATTATGCCTCTTTTGCGACATTTATGACAAGTGACCCTATACGAAATATCTGAGAACGGACTGTTTGATGCACAGACCTTCAGAAGATGGACCCCACGTCCCACATACGAAGTACAAAAGGCGACTTACATATAAACTGTCTTGAAAGTAGCGATCTGTGTTTTCATCGTGCAGTCCCTTGCTCAATAAAAAGGGCAGGTAATGTTGTATGTGCCGTAAACAATTCTCCATAAAGCAGTCTAAATGTGTGCGAAACGTATTTTGTACGTGTGTGTACGATATGCAAGTATATGCGTGTAATCTGAATAACTCTCCCCCTGCTGACACATAAAAACATGCACATGATAACTAAATATCCCTGCATTATGTCGCCCATGTAACATTCAATGCGCTGTACCACTGGCGGGCGAAACTAGTCGTTATTGCTCATAAACACAATATAATATTAAATGTGTGCATAGCATCTTGTGACTCAATTGACAAAATAGGCCTGAAGATGACTGAACAATAGTCAAAACATGTAGCCTATGTAATTACCTTGTGTAATAAAGCAGTTGTGCTGACATACATTGTTTAATATTATATTAGTCGTTATCGGTTCTAAATGTATAAAATCGTCACTTTTTCACTGCTTGATCCAACAGAGTAAGAGAAGCTCAACAGTAACTGAGTTACCTTCGAACTTGTGGTATAAATAAACAGCTAACGTTAAACAAAGGCGAATTTTAGACACCATGAGAGGTATACTGTTGTTTGAATTTTACATACACATGTCAATTGAAAGGATTTCGCTAGATTGGAAAATTACTATTATGTATCTAATTTATAAAATGAATAGAAAACAAGAGGAGCCTATAATTGTACAGAACTGTCTTTAAGGTGGACATTCCGTTGTGTCATCGTATGATAACTGTAGACATTACAGCAGACAGCACTTCATTTATGCAAAAGTGGTGAGCTATTTTCTGGGAGCCTGACTGGTTAATCAAGCATAATGCTTTAAAGTTCTTTCAAGCAGGTCTGTAAAGACAAAAGAACCGCACATCATATTTTAGTTATAAAACAAGGACAGATGGACGTTTCAGAGTAAAAACGGGGCAGCAGTATCATTGGTGTTTAGTAGACTTTATAAAGGTTACAGGCCTGGAGTGGCCCAGAGGGTTCCAGGAAGTTAAGATTCCCAGATTACATGACAACGGCACAGGATGGTGGTAAGGTTGTCAGCCCTACGCACCGGCCGCCTTTACCGCCAGGAAATGCTCCGGGTACTCATTTCTGTTAGAGGCCGAGTCGACCGCAGGGCCATAGTGCGATCGGAAGGATTATATCTATGAAAAATTCCAATGACACCATCTGGAATCGAACCAGCGACCTTCCGATTTGTAGTACAGCACCTTAACGACTGTGCCAACCCGGTCCCCTTAGTAGACTTTATAGAAGTTTTTAATTCAGTTGATGGGAAATATTTGCATTTCTGAATAACAAGAAGAGGAGTAAGTGACAGTACGTTAAAATGTGTAAATGTGTAAATGACACTTCTGAGCCTAGATTTTTGTTAAACGTGGCATGTTACAGTTACGTTATACAGGCATCATCGCATTTCAGTTTTATTCACTACACCTGAGGGTCTAAACACATTTTTGGGCATATCTCGATATATGTTTATTTGGTGTATTTGAGAGAAAACTTTCTCGAGTATAGGCTGTTAGGCTGTTAGGCTGTAGGTGTGCATAACACAGACGAGCTTGTTGTGTCTTACACAGTTATTGTGCATGAAGTTTGCTGATTTCATTAAATCGCTAATAGGAGAATATGTGAAGAGCTTATAGTAATAACGTAAATTAATCACACGGCATTTAAAGCGTTGTTCAAGCTTCTCGTACTACCACAGTTCTTACAAAACTGGCTTTCGATTTGTAGAGGGAAGAGCTAAATCCGTTGATTGAAATTCATTGTCATAAAAAAATAAAATTCTAGACCAGCAAGATGTAAAATGTACTCACATTCTATTGATCTGTTTGTCAACAAACAGTATTTATTTTCTGAAGAAATTCTTTCTTATTAAATGTTTTTCACAACCAGCACTTCCAAATACTTCCACAGCAACGAAATAGTCGGAGAGTACACGTAGTACTGTTCTTGCACAGCAAACACAAGACACAAGATGACATAGTCGAAAGCCACTTATTGCGAGTTTAGAGATGAAGTCTGTATTCACAGCTCTGGAGTGCGGGCAGTTGAGTGGTAGGTAGGCGTCTCAGTTGACTGACACTGAAACAGGAATAAAAACAAATGGCTGGATGTATACACAACTGCAGATAAATCACTTAAGAAGGCCAGTTCTTTTCTTTTTATGTCTCATTATGCTTTTATTTATTCGTTCGTGTTATTATGTAAACATTAAGACCATCCTCGTAAAAGGCCGCGCACTAGCGATTTTAATCGCTGCGACAATCGGGGCAGCGATTGTCGCAGCTGGCGCGAGGCCGTGCACTAGAGCGGCAGTCTCCTCGCACAAGCACTGATTCAGTTACGTCATGGACTGCAAGGATATGGCATTGGTGTGTGCTGTGTGGTTTCGAACGCGAAACGTAAAGAAAAGAAATTACTTAAAGAAAATTCTGCTCCCTGTACGAAGACCTGAAGTCGCATCCAAAAGAATTTTTTTTTAGATATTTGAGAATGTCTAATGCAACAGTCGATAAACTGCGGGTTTTGCTTGGTCCAAGTCTTACTTTCAAGATACCAGACTGATAAAGTCTTTGCCACCAAAAGAGGGGTTAGCAGTGACATTATGGTAATAGAAAACTTATGCCTTATTTTTGAGACACATTTCATTCAATATAGTTTTATCTGGACAGATTAAAAAAAAAAAAGTTCAGAATATTCGTTCTTCATTACAGTTTTGTCTAGCAAATATCTAAAAAGTCGGATGATTGATTGGATAATGCATCCGACACCGTCGGGGAATTTACTGTTCTTTTATTTGGAAGTTTTGACACTGTTGATGTGTTTTGGTATTGGAGATTATAATCACACGTCTGCGGTACAGTAGTCGTTGCGGTAAAGCACTGCGCATACTGTGGCTGAAACACCATATTTTTGGCTTTCCTCATAATGCCCAGCATTTCCATCTTTGCCCTCGCACACTTCTCCCCACAGTCTCTCTTTCAAACCCTTATCATTGTATTCTTTCAGCAAAGAGCCGTACAGAGCAGGACGTCTTTCAGTTTCCGAAATCAGTATTTCACATTCTTTATGTGCGTCATCCCCGTTGTGTGATATACAATTAGTATGGCAATATATGTGCGTGGCACTTACCGTCAAACACAACTATTTTATTGGTTAATTATTGTAGGTTTACAACAACATGTT
>Ga0123352_10008720_pt1 | contig 15786 bp, 5 predicted proteins | sample TergutLab28metaG_FD_89700 | JGI IMG/M metagenome (GOLD analysis project Ga0123352, IMG submission 89700) | Labiotermes labralis P1 segment gut microbial communities from Petit-Saut dam, French Guiana - Lab288 P1 | ecosystem: Host-associated > Arthropoda: Insects > Digestive system > Gut ... | reverse complement strand
TCCCAACGAACTCATACCCGCCATACTAGAAGAAGAAGGACCAAGAAGATTAAAACGTTTCAAACCAACTGAACTAACCACAAGGTTCTCATAAGCACCGTACACAGGTAAGAGAATATCTGATGTGAGGATATTCAATGGAATATTACTCCGCAGGTCATGCGATATCAGCGTAGGATATAAGGTTAAGTGTACTCGTAGTCTGTAATATACTGGTGGTACAATAAATGAGACAAAAAAATACCCCTCTCCTTAAGATCAAGCTCACATCTGTTAGTCCAAAGTGGAGGTAAACAAGAGGTCTCCCTTCAAAAAATTCTGTACCCATTTCGTGCTTCTCGCATTATTCCCAACCTACTACTCTTTATTCCATTGTCCCATAACATGAGGGGTGAAGGAGCCACGAATTTTTGCGTTATGTAATATGCATACCTTAAACGTTTCTCGCTTTGATTTCAAACATTACTTATTTATGAAGATTAGCCTATCCTAGATTTAACGTCGTGAAGTCTGGTAGCTGTGTACTGACATCCGAGAGCAGCTTTCTCTTCCACAATCAGGCTAACACTCCGAGAGGTACCGTGATGTACTGGAAAGCGCGATATAGGAAAACTTGTTTCAAAAACATACGAATAAGAAATTACAAAATTACTAACTTGTGCATCGCGACTTCCAGCATTTGGAAGAGGAAGGACTGTTTTTGACAAAAATAATGCAATACTTTCTTAACTGTGGCATTAAATGAAACAGCACTAGTACAACAGAGAATGTCTGGTACTGTAAAGAGAGCGGTCACTAAGAAACAACAGAATTTACCTATCTTCTCTTTGAAAGGCAGTGCAATTGTTTAAAGGTGTTGAAATGAACTATTTGTTTCATAAGAGGCAAGGGAAATTTCTTGACTAAATGACAACTATTAGCTTCCCAAGAAGGGCCCTGTTCCATGGAGTTAGTTCACTAATTATTGCTGTTACGTGCTGTGGCAGACACCCGTATTGTAACCGGTACTGTGAGTAAATGCTGAATATTGTAACAGCGCGCTTTCGTAGGACAAGAATAAACATTTGAACACGTAGCTTAATTACTCAATTATTATACCAACTACTGCACATATATAAAATTTATAAAATTTACACATTAAAACATTAAAAACGCTCCGACATATTTCGGTCCTAGGACCATCATCAGGGAGTCATATCGTCCTTGCTGCAGGGCACTCTTCGCAACATAACATTACACAACAGGGCATGCTGCTACAATACCCAACTGGTACAGCGAAATTAATGTGACTTTTTGTAGTGTGACTTTAGCAAGGACGATAGGGCTCCCTGATGATGGTCCTAGGACCGAAACATGTCGGAGCGTTTTAAAGTTCTAATGTGTAAATTTTATAAATTTTAAATATGTGCAGTAGTTGGTATAATAATTGAGTAACTCGACAACATGCGCGGTGTAACAACGAAAATACGTAGCTTAATATTATCACTTTATTGACAGCTATAAGTATTCTTCAATATAGCTTGATGTGAACAGTTTTGAAGTCACTTATATTACAACATTAATAGTCAATTTTTTGTGATATAAGTCTTGAAGATTTCGCGGTGACAGAATTCAATTAAATGTTCTCAGGCAGACAGCCGCGTCAGAATATAAAGGTTTTCCGACGACTCTGCAACTGGACACCTAGTCATCAGTTCTGGTGCTACCAAACCACCAGCACACCCTGAAGATGGGGACGGAGTTGGTTCCCGAAACGTCGGTAAAACTTTACATACTGAAGCGGCTGTCTGCCTGAGAAAATTTCATTAAATAATTTGTAAATTTCATATTACCCTCGTTACATATATTTTACCCAAAAAAAACATTTATTTCGGAAGAAACCGATCATACGTTCCTATAGAGTCTACCCATAAAGAAAACATAACTTTTATCAAATGCATGCTTTTAGTTCCGATGCACATTTGCGAAGATATTCAGAGAAATGCATTACATTTAATGTTGTTTTACTTGCAATATTCGTTAAGGTTTTTATGAATACATGCAATTTCAAGTATAATTACTACTTATCTTGAATCTATAGTTTCACTGAGTACGTGTTTCGTTGCTGCAACAGGCTTGGAAGGAATCAAAACACGTTTAACTTCTCGGAGGAGACTGCTGTTGCCTTTCTAATCATGGCCGAAATCACTTTAACTTTCGGGCACTTTGACAGCACATATAAGTCTCGATGTGATTTTGTTCCCGGCAGACAGGGTGCAGACCGATCACAGTGAAAACCCCCTGAAGCCACACTGAATAGGTAAGCTTCTTTGGTATTACTTCGACGTTCCAAGTGGTCACTTTAGTTGCCGTAAGTGGAAAGTCTGAAGACCAGTAAAGACGTTATGACGTCTTAATCTATATAAAAGTCTGGACCGTCACAATATGTAACAAGCGTGCAAAGAAGTAAACTTGAAGCTCTCTCCTTACTTCTTCCATGACTGATAGGACAGCTAACATCGAGCAATAGGCAACTTCACTCTTCTACTCCCTTTGAAGAGACACGAACGGACTAACACAGGAAAACGATCACAGCTGTACGGCCTCAATAGTAACATTGAAAATAGATGACGGGGTAAATAATGTATCTTTTTTAAGCTCTTCCATAACATACAAGACAGCAAACATGGGGTAATCATGTGTGATTTTTTCGGAATCGTTGTATGCGCAAACAAATAAAGGCGCGATGATAGCACAACATTAACATTACACGGGGGACATGGGGACACTTCAGCTGGCCGTCACACTGAGGAACAGACGTATGTTCAGATGTACTCCAAAAACGTACACACACCGCGTTTCAAAAAGCCTTACCTGAAGAACGCGAAGTCCTCTTCGCCTTCTGAGTATATTTATTGCACTTATGAAGTCGCCTATATGTTTTATAGTCAGTCCACCCACTACCGACGTCGTGTGACATTTTGTGATCATCCTCGAGGAGTCTACATCTTTATTTCAATAAAAAGTATCGCTTAAACAGATAAAATAACCTAAAATTGTGTTAAAATCTTTTGATATTTTCACGTTGGTGCTATAAATGTGTAAATTTGATGAGGTATTACGTGTGAAATGGATCTTATATATATATGTTCGTGTATATATATATATATATATATAGTATTGTAATCATTCAAAACTTTGGAGCAACTTGTGTTGTTCCATTGTATGTAGCTACAGTGGAACAATACACAAGTTGCTCCAAAGTTGTGAATGATTACAATATTGTACATATAAGATCCGTAAATACATATAGGCTTATATATTGTAATATAGTATATTTGTTGGTATTTTCTTGAATTTTAACAATTAATGCACGGATATGAATGCCATAAAATAACTTCGTCCCTTATTACTTTTTGATTTTTCAAAAGCTCTGATCACAGAACAGCTTTGAATTGTTAGACAATTAGTGAAAAACTGGATATGCTGGAATGAATGGAAGTGGTCATGGTCCATTTTATTGCACTGTTTCGGTTTCTGTCTCCAGAAATCGAGGAAAAGCAACAGACAATCATGATAGTATGAACCCTAAGTGAGATATGAACCTCGCACTCCTGAATGCGAAGCAAGCTTGTTATTACCCCTCACAATTATTGACAAAGTTCATTAGAAAAAGACCCAACTTTCCTCTGCGTGTCATCAAACGTTTCAAGTCATACCTTCAGATACAAACGAATGTGAAACTTCAGATAAGATTAAAATAATCTGAAATACAGTAATCAAAGGAAAATTTACTCCCTACCTCACAGAAAGCACACAGCAACGCTTGTTACAAGACTAATTGCTTAATCGTGTTTATGTATTCTGAGAATCATAAATACACTCTGTGGGCAAACAGCAGATTTCCTTGTAAGTGTTAAATCAGGTGTCCCACATCGTTACCACTATGATTTTAACGGCAAGTCCTTCGAAACATAATTAGAACGAATACGCTAAAGGGTTTTATGGTCTTTTTTATTTTTACAGCTACAGTAACTCTGTGGCATCGCAGTGATGAAATCTGTCTCCTCCAGTTCCGTCGGCTTCTCTGAATTGTGTGAAAACAACGACCAGTTCTCTATTCAGGGCGACTGGCCTGTTTTGGAAGTCTTCTGTATTATCCGGAGTTAATCTCACACACAGCATCACGCCCCTCTCTGAATTCCTCATTTCCTTATATGAAAAGCGATGCTAGAACGTCACAGCCACCCGTGCTATACAGTAGGCGATCGCGGATATGTCGAGGAAAATATTGGAGGTGTTCCGTACTAAAATGTACAGACTACAACAATATACAAAACTCCATTTCTGAAACACTAGATTTATTAAATAGGTTTCAAATGCATTCACTTTAATGTTGATTACCTAATTTAATATGTTGCATATTCCGTGCATTAATTAGATGCATAAAATGTATTAAATGGACCGCGGTGCCACAGTGGTTAAGGTGCTGTGCTACAAAACGGAAGGTCGCTGGTTCAATCCCAGCTGGTGTCATTGGAATTTTTCATTGATATAAAATCCCTCCAATCGCACTATGGCTCTGGGGTCGACTCAGCTTATAACAGAAATGAGTACCAGGAGTACTTATTGGGGGTAAAGGCGGACGGTGCCTAAGGCTGACAACCTACCATTATCCTGTGCCGTTGTCATGAAATATGAGAACCTTAACTTCCTGGAACCCTCTGGACCACTCCAGGACTGTAACGGGACTGCTTTACCTTTATAAAATGTATTGAAAGAGTAACAAATGCACTTTGGTTTTATGGATGTAATTTTATTGCGTAATCACCAACATGTTTCGGCTACTCATGTGGACATCTGCAAGAATACAAATAATATTTGTATTCACGTTCTCACGACACTGCAGATGACAACAGAATTGGCTGGAACATGTTGGTACCACTACGCAATAAAATTACATCTACAAAAAGCGCATTTTTTAGTTTTTAATATATCTTGGTATATTTTATGCAGCTGATTACTACAGACAATAGGCCACAAAGAATCTATTTTTCGAAAAGGAAAGTAGCTATTCGCCCTAACGAAAAAGCATCTCCGATTGCTTCTATTACGTTCAGTAAGCATTACAGATGACGTGCACTGATAAATAATTGTTTTAAGATCGTGCGGGTCTAAATTTTCCAGTCCCTAACATGTCTCAACGGCACGGTTCTTGGTATTAAGAACAGGACCAAATTTAAATATTCTTCCTTTTATACATAAACATACTGTACAAAACCTGACGTAACCTTTCAAATACTGGGTTAGTTTTCATCTCCGTGTGGGAAAGGTGGAACAGTTTGAAAGAGTTTATTACGGAATTAAACTTTCTTTTTAAAAAGGCCTGAAGTACAGTTGCCTTCTTACTCGGTTCCACCTGAATACAAAAACAGAACATTTTTGAAACACTGTCTCGTAAGAAACACCTAGACAATTTGAAATGTCCAAAACACTTTTCTGGTTATCATAATATATCATTTTCAGAATCCTTTTAGTTAACTCACACATTCTATGTACAGATATATCATGCACATGCTTTGGAATGACAGGGGTACAGAAACTGCAGTTTATGTTTAGTTTCATGCTGAATTTGTTATGACGTGTGTTGACAACTAGCGGGAGAAAGTGGGGTAATAGTCTAGTGTTGGGATAAGGCGGGGGGAGGGGGCGACACTGTGGTGTACTGAGGCATACTAACGGACCCCTGTGGTCTGTCAAATGCACATAGGATGCGATAATGATAAAATGGGATGGACTGCCCACAGCTCAACGTTACACCACTTCACAGCTAACCGACCGACGCTGTTCCAGCTCTCTGGGCTAAAAAGGGCATCAGACGCGGTATCCAGCGGTACCTGGACATCACAGTGACGCTGATACGAACTGCATTTGATTTATTTTGTTTTATAGCGACCCATTGAGCCACTGTGTTCACGACACGTAAAATATCTCATCATTTTTCTTATTTTATCTTGCTTTGCCAGTGAACAGAAAAGGGCAGAGTGACCACTGTCAACTGAATGCCAAGTGGTGCTGATAATGGCTTCATCAACCAACTTCGCGGTCCAGTGGGGATGCATTCAGAAGATCACAGGTTCAGATCTTGGTCACGACTACCTATAACAACTGAGGCGTGTAGTGGCGTTCAACAGTTCGTAAACACAAATTCCGAGACAGTACTACGTAAACTACGTCACAACCACGTCCTTCCACATCCAATCCGTAATCATTTGACACAACATAAATCGAGAAATTATAATTGTGAACGAACACCTAAGTGAGTTGCTTGGACGAAAGTGTAAACACGATATTCCGAATTACATTATACATTGGCTTCGGCACTCAGTGCGTTACATTCACTATACTTTGAGAGAATTATCTGTGGTTTAAAGGGTAATGGATAATTTTCGCCGAAACATGTATTCATAGTTCGTATCAATTAATCAAGAGAGCTTGATAAAAAAAAATATCCAACCGAATGTGAACGGCCAAAAATACATCTAAGGAAGAACAACTCAGTAACGAAATGAAAAAGACTATTAAGGCTTAATGGTGATTTTTATTGGGTAATGGTAATGGGAACACTAAACTACGACGTTCCCGAGCGAACAGCCACGTTATGGTTCGAACATGCTGATTGCTGTGAGCGAGCAAGTCTTCCCAACGTTAGTGACGGACTTACTAAGACGCGGTTTGTCGCACCGGTGATTCGGCATTCCTTGTCAAAGTTTCACATATTACAGAACATTCTCTGCTCGTCTTAACCTTTCAAGAGGAAACGTGTCTGTTGTAATAAGCATTCGGTTCGTACCGCGCAATTAACATTCTCAGACTAGGTTATAAAAACCAGTCTGTTAATGTGGCATAAGGCAAAAGTCTCTGCCTGTTCTGAAACCCAAAGTGAGCGCCTTGCAGAATTTTTGAATGTTAAACCTGGTAGTACGTAAAGTAACAACCTTACTGTAAAAGATTAAACACTTTTCAAGCATCTTTCTACAGCATATGCTTATGAAGCACCGACAGTCATTGTATTAATTTCACATAATGACGCCAATGAAGCCACTTATGCTAAGTAACTTGTAGTTTTCTGTTTTCGGGAATTTGCCTACCTATAGACTATGTCTTAGCAAATTTATACTATCCGCTTCTAGTATTGTCCGTCAAGAAGACTGACCGCTAACACTTTTTAAGAAGAACAAGGGATTCTGGCTAGAGTAATCGTTACAGTGACAAGGCTACAAGATGGATAACTGCTGAATCGTCCTTAATTTTATTCATGGCTGGGGCAAGAGATTTATCTACCATCCAAAGCGTCAGGACAGGCCATAGGGCCCATCCAACCTAATATTCAACGGTTGCTTCCCCCCCCCCCACGTGAGTAGAGGGAATATGAAGCTGATCATTCACCTCCATCTAGTGCAGAGGTTACGAATGAGCGGATTCAGACACCCAGGACCCCCATACGCTTCCATGGCATGTACAAGTGCAATTTTACGTTTACTTTTAAGAAATTTTAACTCAGTCATGATAACTGTTTGCTGTGCAATTACACTTCAAATAAACATAATTAAAACACGCTAATTAGATACATGAGCATATTTGTTCATGCACACTCCTATATGTTGTCGTCAATCACTTAACCAACATCAAAAATAAATGCCATTCACATACAGAAGTATTAAGGTTCTTGCATTTTATACACAGTACAAAGTCTAACAGGACAGGCAATGTACATATAAACGTAATATTGAGGCGCGTTCGCGAAACCATTGTTGCCGTGGAAAAGCAATAATTACTACATATTGAATGTGTGTCTGTAGCTTTACGCATCCAGCATGCAATGCGCATGCGCCATACTGTCATCTGTGGCCTGTCCGGCTCTACAATATTTTTCCACATTATCTTACAACGGTTTTCCAAAAGAAGTTATAGAGCAAAAAAAGTGTGTGTTTTGATTTTCTCTACAGCTTCTGTCTGAAACATTTCTCATTATAAGCAGAGCTGAAAAGAAATGATCAAAAATGTAGATTTGTCTTCGTATAAAATACCCGTTATTCTCGTCCGATTTTAATAAAACTTGATTCTTCTCGACACATTTTCGAAAAGTACTCAAATATCGAATTTCATGAAAATCCGTCCATTGGGAGCCGAGTTCTTCTATGCAGATGGGCGTACAGGTGGACATACATAACGAAACTAATAGTCGCTTTTCGCAATTTTGCGAACGCGCCTAAAAACTGTGAAAAGATAAACTGCATGTTTAATACGTACGTCCCTAAGGCAAAGCACTTATTTTGCAATCCTTATAATTTCCTTCGTTACTATTGGGCTTCAAACTGGAACCCTTGTAGATTTTTGTGAAAATTCAAAATTCTGATCATAGCTGCAGCCTAGTGATACACATACAGTTTCCTGCATAAATGTAGTTAGTACACGTATTTTCCCCTATTGCAGCTTCTTAATATTTTACGTTATCATGCACGTCACTGCACAATTCTTCTTCTCTCACCACTTAAAAAACATAACTACCAGAGCTCCAAGTTCGAGCGTTGTGCAGTCGAACTGTAGAAGTACAGGATTTTGCTGGTTCTTGTGCCCTATGCTTGCTTGATAGAAATACAGTGGTATACTAATACAGCTCGATCAACCATTAATTGTACAATAATAGCAGATCTCCATACATTTTCGCTTGGAAATGATACAGCGTCGTGATATAATTTACGGCTCCACCCAGTACTTCAGCGACGGGATTTCCTGGACTCGGCAATTAGCATCCAGTGTCGCCTCGGCATCTGCATTGGATAATGTGGGGGCGAACTGAGAGAACGGTGGAAGAGTAAGAGGTCTGCCATAGAATCGATATCGCATTCAACATCTAACATGCGAAGTCAACAAAGAACTCAGTTTTTTGTGGCATTTTCGTTTCTGCATAATTGGCCTGGTATTTAATCTCCGTCTGATTATGCAAAAGCTCCATGACGAGCCAGAAAATAAGAGAATTAGGCTCTCTGCCACAGACCGAAAGAATTTCATGCCAGGCCTACAGACACCGCTAAAAAGCAGAGTATGAGATGTATACATAAACCTGACATTACAATTAAGGAATGACCTGGTTTATGTTTTATCATCACTATTTTGAATAGCGTTCAGTTTCTGAAGTATTACTGCGTGCTTATTTTACGTTTATATGTGATTATTAAATGGAAGGTATACCCTATAACAATAGCTGAAGGAGCTTTCCATATACAATACCAGTTCTTCAACTCATTACTCTCCCTTGTTTTAGGACAACAATTGAAGCGCGCGTGTTTTCAAAATCTATTATATTTCTTAATTACAACTATAAAATAATGGACGTTAGTGTCTGTTCAGCATCATATTTTCGCTTTTCCGAAACCTTGTGACAGTGGAATGGTGGATGTTGAAAGATAGCCTACAATAGCATAGCGTTACACCAAGATACTTGAAAATAGGTCAGCTGGATCGGAGGTTGAAACGTGCGACATACTCATATAGATAGACAGCATGCTGAGCTAATAAGCTTGCAGATTCATAAAAAATACTTTCCGAGCTTCTAAGATATTCAATGGAGTAGGAAAACACTGCAATTTGTAAACGTGTCTTAAATAACAGTAAGGATTAAGGTCTCGAGACATCCATTGGAGCTATAACTAAATTCATGGACAGAGACATTCTTAAAAAAAATGGCAAGTTATGTCTTTATGCCTCAAAAAATTTTTCTGCAGTCCCGTGAAGAGACGTGAATATTAATCACTTTTCATGCAAAATAAAATAAGATAAAATAAAGGCCGCTAAGGTAACGCCTATAAACATTACAAGACAACGACCACAATTTCAGTTACGTTTATACTTTCAGATTTACGCACAATTCCCACGGAATGGCAGCAAAAAACTTCCTTTGTGAACAAATGCTGTCAGATAATGTTCAGTGACGTACGCACTTTTCATCTGTCCGGACATGTTGATCCACATAAGGACAGAATCTTGGGAAACGCCAATCCGCATATAGTGGTTGAAAGAACAGCGGATATTCTCAAGGTCTGTGTGTTGTTTGCTCTATAAAACAAAATGTTCTCGGACTTTCCTCTTTATTTTCGAAGGTCCTGTGACTTAATTAGTGTGCCTAGATACGTTTCGGAAAATTATATTGCCGATCTTGTAAGAAGGGAGTCCTAATGGCATGTTATTCCGGCAAGAAGGAGAGCCTCAACATTCCGACTTTGCAGGTCTCACTGGATCGAAAGTCTCCACGGATGTAGACAGAAGTGAACCTATCACTTGGCCACCTCGTTCGCCTGACCTCACACTACTAGATCTCTTCTTCTTCTTCTGGAGTACATAAAGGATGCTGTTTACATTACAATACAGTCCGTAAATTTGTCGGAACTTGCTGCGAGGTTATGAGCTATTCAGATTACATTTTCGCCTGCTAAGCTTACAAACGTGTGGATTACACTTAAACACAAATATGATGTAAGCCGGAATACTCACGATACCCTTATGTCTGTCAATCTGTCAAGTGCGAGTCACACAAATTTCGTAATTTAACCTACCGATATATGTTTAGTTTGCACTCGGGTGCTGTTAACTTCTTGAGTTATTTTACGTTAAAATCTTCTACATTTTGCGTGTTCACTCTGAGTGCATCAAATGTGTCCAAGAAGAGTGGATCTTCATCAGAACTTCTGTGACAACTTGAAATCTCGCCAGGTTGATCAGACTGGTAGTTTAGGTGTCCTCGGAACGTGAACTGGCCCAAAGGTCTACTTAAAAATTATAGCTGAAGGGCCCCTGATGAGTGACAGATATGCTGCACTGCTCCACTTCAACAAGTTGGCTGATGATTTCCTGGTCCAGTGGCAGTTGAGGGGTAGCTAGTACATTTACACTGAAAGTTCATGCTTCCTCTAACCCTCTGTGTTCCCAGCGCGTTTTGTAGACACATCATATCGAGACAATATTAGCTTAATTTTAAAAAAATTCTCGGAGGCTGTTTCCCCTGAGAGAACGGTCCCATTTATATGGCAAGTCATTTGGATTCAGCAGGTTAGTTGACATAACTGAAGTAAAGTTTTACCCGGTATCTTCTGTCTAATTATCGAAATAAAAATATCTGTAGGAAGACTGCTTTTGTATAGACCATTATAGGATGGACAGACGAGCATTTGACTGTTACAAAATACAGGAATCACATCGTCATTTTAGTCACCCGAAATTTTTAAATCAAATGCGTAACAATATTTCGCTGTTTGTCCCTCCAGTTGAGTCTAACCTTGTATGTAATAGTGCCTCTAGGTTGTTTTCGGAATCAGAGAGGCCCAATATTTTCAGCGACAAAAATTCAATTAATTAGCTGTTTCATGCAGGTGTCATGTTATCACCATATTGTTCAGACTGTAATTATCGGCAGAAATGTGTCACGGTCTATTTTCGCTGCTTTTCAGTCGGTTGATTGAGTTCCGAAAGTCAGAGATCATTACCAATTACCTAGAAATGTGTCAGTTTCCCTCAGTAACAATGAAATAAAATTAACGCCTTACTTGGAAAGTCGTTCTAATAATTTTAAATTAACAGAAATAAATTATTTACTTTTGTAATTGTACGCCTACTCTAGACATCACACACAAACCCCTTCAATTATGGGATCATATTTATTTGACTGCTTAATAACATTTGGCAATTTTTTACGTGCAGTGGTCACGTGGCCTACATAATCTCTTCCATGCCAATTACAGTAATTTTTTTAATCTCTCCCACCTTGGTTAACTTCAATTTATTTCAGATGATCACACACTTGTGTAACAAAAATTGCCCAACCAAAAAGTCCTTCCTGGAGGCCTATTCTTTTTGGCATGTATGCTACATGTTCAGCCCACCGTAATCGTCACGTGTCATACAGACAAACTAGGTGATAATGTAGATCACGAGTTCCTTGTTTGCATATAAGTTACACATATATGTTTAATATTATTTTAGAAGCCAGTTCCTGAATTATATGAACATGGTAAAATTCGGTGAAAATGAAGCAAACGAAAGATCAAAATTGTGAAAAATTGTATGTTCAGCTGATGTCGCAGGTCCATTTTCCCTCACTTTATTAACACTTGACTCAAGGCGCAAAGAAAAATCTACTGTGTTTGGAAAATAGGAAACAATTACCTTTAAAGCTACTTGACGCTTGTAAAGATTCTATTGCTTTATAAGACATGTAAGGGACAGAGGTCGCTTAAATGAGACAGAATGGCTTAAAAAATGTAAACAGTTTGGAGCGTTTGTAATTTCCCATTCAGAACACATAAGGAAGACCTTCTTACTACAATACTGTTTCCTAGTACGTATTAAATTTTCTTTCCGCGTAGGTTTCAGTTCGTAATCTTTCCGCTAGAAGCAAATTCTCAATAAAACATTGCAAGACCTCCAAATTGTCCGCTAATCTGTACCAGCACTGCATATGTAGTCGCACCGTACTTAACACAAAACACAGTCCATCTTCATTTATCAGTAAGTGAATAAATGTCTGTGATTAAGGAAAGCCAAACCGTAGACAAAATACATAATTAATAAATGTTACAGCGGGTAGCACATATAGGCCTATTATTACCGGACTCCAAACGGTCCATGTTTAGGCGAATGAACCTGAACGGATTTCCCCGGTCCTGTCACGGATCATCAGTCTTGCGAAGATCACCGAATGACGAGGATTAAAATTCACAGCGTTTTGGAAATCGGGTCCTGGTGTTGGAGATTCTGAGATCCGAACTATGCATATTAGTTCCATTTATATGAAATATTTCGTATCTGGTAACATAATAGTGGCAATTTACCAGCACCCATAAATAGTCAGGAGTTATCGTTTTGCGGATATATTCAGGTGTGACAAAATTCTACCCTGCCATATCGCTGCAGCAATCTGGCTATGCGTACGGAGGCAAATTTTACCTAAGTTTAGGTATTGCTCCCGCAGTTATTTGGAATTTGGTACTTCCAACTACATTTGGCGGAATGAGAAGAGTGGTTTGAAGTATAATATGTAAATAACCTGTACAGTAAGTAATGTAACAATTAAAATTAGTTCTCAAACTCTCGACATTTACCAGAGTTCGTACTTCTATTTTGGTTACGAAAGGAAATACATGTAAACCAGTCCTAAACGGAACCTGGGAATAGGGAAAGCCTGTCTTTAGCAGAAAATTTTACGCTTCCGATGATCTGGAGTCCCCAGCATCTAAATTTCAAGCACCTGTATTACGAGAAACCTGCCTGCAACTGAGAAATTTCGGTCCGTTGCGGTTCCGTTATAGAGAGGTTCCAATATACAAGCCATTTTAATGGAAGAAATAGAGGTCATAGCTTCTTATACTCACTGAATGTATTAATTATGTGAACACAGTCGTAGATGTAGTAAGAAAAAAAATTCTCCTTGACACATAAAGCACTGACAGATGAAAATGTTAAGCTGTCAAATCCACTCGCAAGAAGTAACACTCCTCTATAAGATATTTTTTTCTGTCCTCCACGGACGAGATCCAGTCCGTTCGCATTGTGCAGTTACATCTTATTTCCTTACATTCTTCAGTCCCCTTGGTTGGCAATGAGGTGCAAATTTATGAGATCTGTCACTATTCCTTCTGTTTCAATACGTTCAATATTTCTTCTGCAATAATCTATCCTTATATTTCTTTAATAATTACTTTGTTCACTCCCCACACTTTTGTGTTCTAATTTTTTCTAACATGGTACGTTCCTGGAAACTTTTAAATCCCATTCCCTCTCTTTCAGTTCTTCTTTACATCCGTTCGTCTTGAACTTCACTTCAAAGTGCCAGAATGGTAACAATATCGTAATATTTCAATTTTGTCTCTTCCCGTACTTGCAGCTTTAATGTGCTTTTTTATTTTTCCGCGCATTTCTCCGTAACCACTTACGTCACATTCAACGTCATTATAAATGTTAGAAACCAAGTATTTAAACTTGCTACTTGACTTGTAATCGAATTTAAAGGATTTACATGGTAGTCACTACATTCTATCTGAATGCCATTACTTCTCCGTTGACTATATTTCATTAACAGAACACTACATCAGGTTTACCAAGCTTGCCGACGTCTTCTGTACATCTCCTCGGCCTCTTAGTGATATTCGTAACACTGGTCAACAATAAAATACACATACAGCCATTAAAATAACAGATTCTTACACACAGATGCGATAATTTTATTGATATCAAATATGCTAATTCCCTTATATACGCCGGATCAGTAATATTTTTGTTTCTTCAAGTTCTCGTAGGATGTCATGTGGCGTCACATCGCAGAAGGACAGAGACCCCAACCACATCGCTGCGTAAGCATCAAAACTCGCACAGTAATATTTTGTTAACGGTAAAAAGGTAAAGTTTTTCCGTTACAGGTCCGGTGTGGCCCAGAGGGTGGGTAGAGGTATAGCTCTACTCTTCCATGACCGCGGCACTAGAAGGGGCTGAGTGGTCAGCAGCACTCTCCGGCCGCACTTTACCCCCGAGAAAGACCCGGTACCCATTGTACAGGAGGCTGGGTGGACGCTAGGGCCGGTCTGGACGGGCGGAAAATCTGGTCCCCACCGGGATTCGATCCCGGACCGTCCAGCCCATTTCGTTACCGGTACCCTCCAAATTTTATCTGATATAATTACTGCAGAGCATGACACTCTGTCTGGTAAGTAACTGAAACTCGGCGGGCAAATGAAATACCTACGCTGTACATATGCACAGTTAATAAGCTCTACGGTTATGGCCGGTATTATTGTTAAACAACACCGGCGATGTTCGTATAACGTAACATCCAGGCGCGTTCGTGCAACCATTTTTGCTGTACGTAAGCAATAACTATTACAATTTCTGAGTGCGTGTCTATATTCTTGATTTAATTATCCAGCATGAACAGCGCATGTACCGTATTCTATTGTCATCTGTGGCCTCTCCGTTTTTACAATATATTTCCACATTAACTCACAAACGCCAGAGTTTTCGAAAAAAAATTGACCAAAACATGTTTGTTTTTTCTCTGCGACTTTTGTCTGAAACATTTTTCATTCTAATAAAAATTCAGTGAAATATTATCATTCGCGTACATAGGTCTTCGAGTACAGTACTCTTTATTCTTGACAGATTGTAATGAAACTTGAATATTCTGGACAGATTTTCGAAAAACATTCATATATAACTAGGAGCCGAGTTTTTCCAAGCAGACAGACAAGACGTACGAACAGAAATGACAAATCTAATGGCCGTTCTTCGCAATTTAGAAATTTATAGGGAAAAACAGCTCGTTAATAAAACTTAAGTTGTCTCGCGAGCCAGTCGACAGCAACTCGCGGGCCGCATGTCACCCGGGGACCGACATTTGAATAGACCTGCATTACAGCATTCTCCTTCAGTTACCCACTTCAAGAACGTATTTTCGCAGAGGCAGGCGTATTCAAAGCGTCATAACAACAATAACAATCATGCTGCAATAATATGCATTAAATATTTCTTTTTAGACACTTTCATGAAACCATCAGAAAACGGACATGCAATGTGGAGCCCGAAAGGTCAAGAGTAACCTAGGTCAGCCTCATTGAAAAAAAGAAGTAAGCAACCTAAGAATATGTAGATGACAGAATAATATTAAAATGGATCTTAAAGGAATCTGATGTGAGTTTGAACAGAATACTTCCGGATTGATAGGTCTGTAGGTTGCAGTGACAGGCAGCAGTAAACTTTCTG
>Ga0123352_10008715_pt1 | contig 15788 bp, 16 predicted proteins | sample TergutLab28metaG_FD_89700 | JGI IMG/M metagenome (GOLD analysis project Ga0123352, IMG submission 89700) | Labiotermes labralis P1 segment gut microbial communities from Petit-Saut dam, French Guiana - Lab288 P1 | ecosystem: Host-associated > Arthropoda: Insects > Digestive system > Gut ... | reverse complement strand
CAACAGCCTTTCGAGAACTTTTATTCCCTTAAGGCTGTTTGTCTTCAATCTGAAGGCGCTAATAAGAGCCTTTTTCGCTCTTTTCTATCAAAGCAGAAACAACTGAACTTGTGCCAATTATATCACACCCTAAATTTATCTAAGTTTCAAATGCTTCACGTGTACGTATTCCGCCCGCAGCTTTGATTTTCACATTAGAGCCTATATGTTTTTTGAAAAGCTCAATATCTTCTATTGTTGCCCCACCTGTTCCAAAACCTGTGGAAGTTTTGATATAGTCAGCCGAAGAATCTGTTACGCATTTGCAAAGAGCAATTTTTTCTTCGTCTGTTAAGTAACAAGTTTCTATTATTACTTTTAGTATTTTATCACCACAAGCTTTTTTGAGACATTTAAGCTCTTCCGTTATTACGTCGTATTTTCTATTTTTAACATCTGCAATATTTACTACAACATCAAGCTCGGCAGCTCCCTGTGATATAGCAAGCTATTTCTTCCTTTTTCGTAAGGCTATATCCCAACGGGAACCCGATAACTGTACAAATATTAAGTTCCTTGAACTTTTCGTGCATATTTGCAACATAACTAGGTGGTATGCAAACAGAAGCTGTTTTATATTTAACAGCCTCTTCACATATTCTTGATACTTCTTCGTAAGTTGCTGTTGGTGCTAATATTGTATGGTCTACTTTTTTGAAAATTTGTTCATTTGTCATTATATAGATATCTCCTTTTTTTTAGAAATAATTATAACATATTTCTAATTTTTTTTCAAGAAAAAACTTTATGTATAGGTATAGCAAGCGTACTTCAAAATCGTGATTGTCTTCATTTTCAAATTCAGCTTGAAGCCGCTGAATTTGAAAAATTGCCATTCACGTTTTTCAGGTACGTTTGCTATACACAAGTGTACTTAAAGCAGATATACAAACCAGCGGAACTGTTAAGGTAGAAATGTTTACAATTTGGATAGACCAAAGCGGTAAAACTTATACAAGCAAGTGCGAGAGTAATGCGCATTCAAACAGTGTTAAGGTTAGCGATTTAATCAAAGTCATAGCCCTTAATGCACCTGTTGCCAGAGATGGAAAACTCGTGCAAGTGATTTTTGGCAGAAATTCCATGGACTATTCAGTTCCTTTTGAGAAAGATACAAAAGGAGAAAATATTATGATGTATTTGCCCTTTGCAGGTGCTGTTAAAGCTCATGATGACTGGACAATTGAAGGTGTAGTGAAAGATTCCCCCCTCTTTGGTCCCCTTCCAGAAATGTATATTAACTTAAAAGATGGTGGAACGATATTTTATAATAGTGGATTTGAAAATGCTTTTTCCCTTACAGACAATACACTTTCATGGCGTACAGAAGACAAGTGGAATTCATGGTTTCCTATACATCGGTTTGGAATTGAAACCATTGTCGGACTTCACGGCGTTTTCATGCTGAAACTGAAAAACACTTCCAATCCTGAATTTTATGCCTATGTAACCATAGAAGCTATCAGCGATAACTCTGATGAAATCAAAACTAGCGTCCCATTACTACCAATACGGCTTTTTTGGGGTTGTGTAACAGGTGATACACGTATACAAATGGCTAAATCAAGTGTATTAAAGATATGAGAGTTGGAGAAATGGTTGAAAAAATTGACAGCTCTCAAACAAGAGTTATTGATATTATTTGGGGATCTGATAGCAAGCTTGTATTTCTAAGAACAGAAAATGGTAATACTTTGTATATGAGCCTTAGCCATCCGATTATTACTAATCGTGGTCAGGTGCAGGCAGGTGAGTTAAATGCATCAGACATAATTGTAACGAAAAACGGTGATTCTCGTATTTCAGAACTCTACATTGTCGATACAACCGATACAGAGATATATTCACTTGTTTTAAAGAACGAGGGTGCGATTTATTATAATGACATAGCCGGTGGTTATTTTAATATGCAAAACAATGATTTAAGAAAAACTAGCGTAGCAACTTCCCAAGAAGCAACAGCTCTTGCAAAGGAGTTTGAAAGACTTTATGTGTATTTGGAGAAATAAGTGTAATCATTTTGTTTTCTCCTTAATAGACAGGGGCTATAGTGTGTATAATTAGGAAGAGATGTAACATTCGATATTAGCAAGGTAATAAACTAGATTTAATTTTAAGTAAAAAATAAGTATATAAAAAACCAACCCCTTAAGAATATAGACTTTAGGGGTTGGTTTTCATAGTAAAAATAACAACTTCTGGTCTATTAAATGCTCTTGGCCAACCATAATAAACACCTACACCAGAACTTGTAAAAACTGGAGTATTATCTTTGGAATAAGCAAATCCATGAGCGAAGCGTGTTCCATAAGCTGTTATATTCCTGAAGTGTAAGAAAAACGGCCAACCAAAGAATGTTATTTGACCACCGTGGGTATGCCCAGAAAGCATAAGATTTATATTTTGTGTATTTTGTCTCATAGAAACATCTGGATTGTGTGAAATAAGCAAAATAAAATCATCATTTTCAGCATCTCGTATAGCTTCTTCTATATTTGGATTTCTATTCCACATATCTTGAACACCCGCTAAAAAGAAACCTTCACGTATTCTAATACCACTATTATCTAAAGCAACTATTCCTAGCTTTTCTTTTCTAGCAAAAAGGCTAATATGATTATCATGATTTCCTTCTACTCCAGCTATTCCATCAGTTGTTATAGCTTTGGATATTTCATAAAGTGTACCTCTGTAATGGTTGTCCAATCTAGAAAAATCTCCACCTAGGAGTAATAAGTCTATATTTCTTTCATTTAATTCTGTTACAACTTCTGCCATGCGTTCGTCTTGAATTGTATGCTTATCTGTAATAAAGGCTATTCTGTAACCATTTAGATTTGATGGCCAATTATCTGAATAAAAGGTAATTTCATTAAAGTATATTATTCTGTCAAGCGTTAGAGCATGAATAATATGTATTACTGGAATTACTGCAATAACAAGACCAATCGGTACTAAGATTTTAAATTTTCTTTTGTTATTTTTGTGACGTAACAGGTGCATAGCTGAAAATGAACCTATTCCACCTAAAAATAGCGAAAAGAAAATTAAAGTACTTTCTTTAATACGCCATCTGTTTTTTATTGCTTTTCTTTTATCAAGCCAAAAAAGTGCAAAGGTTAGAATATTTAGCGATATAAAAATTATTAAAAATAGTTGAATAATGCCAAAATCGCTAAACCTCCACATAAATCTTGAAAATGCTCTAAATAATTCTCTCATACTTTTTCTACTTTTTCACTTTTATCACCAAGTTTTCTTTCAGTTCCATTTAAAAGCTTTTTAATATTTTCTCTATGAAGGACTACACAAACAGCAGCTATCAAACAGCTTATAGCAATAATTTCAAGTGGAAAGCGATAAATAACTAAAAAAATCGGTGATAAGCAAACAAATATTAAAGAAGCTAAGCTCACATATTTTTTCAAAATTACTATAGAAGTACAAAGTGCTATTAGAGTAATTGCTATTATAAAATCTATAGAAAGCATAATTCCAATAGCACAAGCTATTCCTTTTCCGCCTTTAAATTTCATATAGAAAGGGAAGCAGTGCCCTAAAATAGCACCTAAACCCGCATAAATACCAAAGTAGACATTATGAGAAATGCCTGGATTTATAGAGCTTCCTCCACCTAAAATTAGTGTGGCCACGGTAAATGCTAATATTGCTTTTATCATATCTAAAAAGAAAACGATAGCACCTTTCTTTTTACCTAAAACACGAGTTGTATTTGTAGCTCCTAAATTTCCAGAGCCGTGCTTGCGTATGTCTATTCCTTCTAATTTACCTACTATGAAGGCTGTCTGAATTAATCCAAATGCGTAACCTATTAAAATTGCTAGTATTCTTTCCATTATCTACGATTCCTAAATATAAAATGAATTGGTGTTCCAAAAAAGCCGAAAGCTTCTCTTATTCTATTTTCTAAATAACGCCTATAAGAAAAATGTACTAGGTTGGTATCATTTACAAAAAGTTGAAAAGTTGGCGGTTTTACTTTTATTTGAGTACCATAATAAACTCTTAAAGTTTTGCCTTTATCAATGGCTGGAGGGTTATGTGCTAAAGCTTCTATTAAAACTTCGTTTAAAATTCCAGTATTTACTCTATGAGTTGCCCCTAAGTAAACATTATCTATAGACTCAAATACTTGTGGTAATCTTTGACCTGTCAATGCTGAAATGAAAATTTTAGGTGCATAAGGCATATAAGCTAGTTCACGCTCTACGTCTTTTGTGAAATTTTTCATTGTATGATTATCTTTTTCTATTGCATCCCACTTATTTATTGCTATTATACAAGCTTTTCCACGTTCGTGTGCTATACCTATTATTTTGGTATCTTGGTCTGTTATACCTTCTTCTGCTGAAATTACTAAAATACAAACATCACAACGCTCTATTGCTGATATTGCACGTACTATACTATAGCGTTCTATATTTTCTTTAATTTTATTTTTTTTACGAATGCCTGCTGTATCTATAAAAATGTATTTATTTTCACCTTTTTCTATAAAAGTGTCTATTGCATCTCTTGTTGTTCCTGCTATATTACTTACTATTAGCCTTTCCTCACCTAAGATTTTGTTTATTAAAGAACTTTTACCAACATTCGGTTTTCCTACAACTGCTACTTTAACATAGTCATCATAAGTGCTTGCATCTGTTTTGTCAAAATGAGAGACTACCTCGTCTAGCAAGTCTCCTATTCCTAAAGATTGTGAAGCACTTACAGGTATAGGCTCACCTAAGCCTAGTGAATAAAAATCAAACGTTTGTGCTGGAACATCCCCGCGCATATTATCTACTTTATTAACTACTAGCACTATTTTTTTCTTGCTCTTACGAAGAAGTTGTGCAACTTCCATATCGCCTTCTACTACTCCGGTTTTTGCATCTACTATAAACATTATAACTTCTGCTAAATCTATAGCTAGCTCTGCTTGAGTATAGATATGTTTTAACATTATATCATCGCCACGGTCTAGTCCACCTGTATCTATAAGTGTGAAATTGTGACCGTTCCAGTCTGATTCTGCGTAAATTCTATCCCTTGTTACACCTGGCATATCGTCTTCAATGGATATTCTTTCGCCTACTATTTTATTAAAAAGGGTGCTTTTGCCAACATTTGGCCTACCTACTACTGCTACAAAGTTCATGTTATCTCCTTTATGATTATTTATAGTCATTTTACTGGAAAACAACTACTGTGCTTTAGTATACCTTTTAAAAATTTGCCGCCGTCAATTTCTATTGGTTTTACTTTTATTTTTAGAGCTTTTTCTATATCTGAAACGGAAACATCATCTAAAAAGATTTCTTCACTAGCTTTTAGAGCATTCATTGGAATGAAAACTCTTTCCCCTAAAGCTTTGCCTTTTAATTGATTAATAATATCTCCGCCGGTTAGAAGACCTGAAACAGTTATTGTTTCACCGTAAAAATTATTTATAATTTTGTGGACATTTATTTTTATATCGTACGATTCTTCGATTTTTTCACATAAACTTTTTATAAAATCATACGCTGATGTTCCTGTAACTATGCTTATCACGGGGCGGATTGTTTCATGTGCTGAAAGGAAGTTTGGATCTACACTAAACTCCTCATAAAATTCTTCTTCAAAGCATTTTAACATTCCTATACCATTTTCTAATTGATGGTATCCTTCATAATGATCATAATGTGGAAAAGGAAGTTCAGCTAAAAGATAAAATTCGTCTGCTAAAAAAACAAAGCTTGTCCCATGTTCTTTTTTAAATTTTTCTTGCCACTTGGTTACTTGTGCTATAATTTCTCTGGCATCTTCTTTATTAAAACGCTCTAAAAAGGGAAGGTTTTCTCTATGTGCACTTATCCCTAATGGCACTATACTTAATTTTCCAGCATCAGGCAAAAAGCTACCTAAATCTTCTATTGTTTTATCTAAATGATTTTTGTCGTTAATGCCTTTGCAAAGTACGATTTGAAAGTTCGTTTCTATTCCTGCTTTTGCAATTTTCTCTATTTGCTCCATGATAATAGAAGCACGTGGATTTTTAAGCATAAAAGTGCGTAAATCAGAATCCGTTGAATGCACAGAAATATTTATAGGTGATAGATGATAGTAAATTATGCGGTCTAATTCTTCGTCTTTCATATTAGTAAGGGTTACATAGTTTCCCTCTAAAAAGCTTAGGCGGCTATCATCATCTTTAAAGTATATCGTTTCTCTCATCCCTTTTGGATTTTGGTCTATAAAGCAAAAAATGCACTTGTTTTTACAAGTTTTTTCATGTGCTATTAAAGGATTTTCAAATGAAAGCCCCAAATCTTCATCTTCATCTTTTTCTATTTCTAGTAGCCATTCTTCACCATCATGTTTTTGTATTAAAATTTCTAAAAATTCATCTTTAACTAAATAACGATAGTCAAAAATATCATGTATCTTTTTACCATTAATTTCTTTTAAAATATCATTTTCTTCAAGCTCTAATTCTTCTGCTATTGAGCCTTCTTCTATTTTTGTGATTATATTCTTCATCTTATGTAGTATACATTATTTTGAGGGATTAGTAAAGCTTTTTTTGAAATTTTTAATTGTTATGAAATGCTTCTAAGCATGAAATAATTTTTAGATATAATTTTTTTATATTTTTTAATGTTTTTTGATATTCAAAATTTTATAAATTTTTGAAGAAAACTATTGACAAGTATGAAAATAGTATAGTATAATTGTTTTTGTGAAATATTAATTTTTGCAGAATTTTTTATTTACAATATAATGAATTTTATTAAAATTTTAGTAGGAGAATACGTATATGAAAAAACAAATTAAAAAAATGTTGTCATTACTATTAGTTTTAGTTATAACAACTACTTCAACTTCACTTGTTACAGTACTTGCATCTGTAAATGAAAGCATCTCAAATTTAGAACAAAGAGTGTATGAATTTGATGGAATAATCTATACAGTCCAAATAGATGAAGATGCTTTTGGTAACCGAACTGTAACAGTAGAAAGTGATTATGAAAAAACGGTAACAACTCTTTCTTCATCAAATGCTAGAATGGGTCAATTATTTACATCTCAAACATATAATTCTGAAACAAATGAAGTTATTGAGTTCAACACTATAATATTTTCTGATGAACAGTACAATAGGAATAATTATGTAGAAATAGTTCCATTTAATACTCAAACTGTAAGTAGTTTATATTGGGGTTATTCAGCAAGTAGCTCCATTGTGAGTGGTACAAATCGTTGGACTTTAGTTACTGGAAGTTTTGGAACAACAAGCACGCCGCCTCCTTTACATAATACTAATGCCTCTCGAAGAGATGAATTCGGTCATGCTTTTAGAGGTCAAGTTCAAGTAATGAGAAATGCTCAAATAGCAGGAACAGCTGGTTTAGCTGGAAGTGTTGCTAGTGGAGTTGCAGCGGCAATGGGTGCAAAGGTAACTTTTGGAACAAGTGCAGTAATAGGAACTCTCGTAGCTTTTGGGGCGGCAACAACAACAGTAAATAGTTGGTTGGATGCACTTACTGCAAGAGATAATGCAGATACCTTATTTTTGGGATTTCGTAATCTTTGATGACGCAATTTCAATTTTTGAGGATAGAATTTTTATACAAAGACTATTTTATGCCACTTTAGATACATTACCTCTTTTTCTATTTCCTTTTGGAGCATATACTGCAATTGCTTTAATTCTTTTGAATAACATTTTTTTTAATAAAGATGTAGATAAAGATAAAAGAAAAAATTATAAATTTATATTAATTTTTTGCACAGTAATTATTTTCTTATCATTTTTTATATTCATTGGAATAACATTTTATGCTTCAAACAGGATCCCTTCATTATTGAAAGAAATGAAAGAGTTATTATAGAAAAAATGATAGAACGCATTTTAAATTTTTGTGAAAAAGGAAAGTGATATGAAAAAAAATAAAGTTATAATACAAATATGTGTTGCTTTGGTTGCTATTGTAGGATTTGTTTTCTTTTTGACAATTAATACGGACACAGCTTTTTCACTAATCCCACTAGCGGCTCAACAACGAATTGAAAATAATGAATCCTTTTTAAGAGAATTTGCAACTAGAAGAAATGAAGTTTTAATTTTTGCAAAAGAATGGGCTTCTGAAGAACTAGGCCTTCAATTAGAAGAGATTTATTTTGAATCTAATATTCGTGGCACACTAATTTGGAATACAGATAGGGAGATTTAGCGTGTGTTATTAAAAGATATTAATAACAGCGATATTATTACATCGGCAAATATAGATCGTATTACTGGAGAAATTGTTGAAGATATACTTAGAATAATGCCAGAAAGCATTATCGAAATACATGAGATGAATATAACTTTAGTAGATTATACTGAGTTGGTGTTAGAAGCAGCCTCAACTCTGTACGAACAACACACTACTTTAGATTTCCATATTACTTTTGAAGAAGCAGGTACTATAATGGCAAAAGCAATCCATGAAAAGCTTAATATAAACTTGGATGGTGCAAAGCTTGAAATGAGTTTTTTCAACAATTTTTCTTTAGAGAAACAAACTTGGAGTGCAAGTGTAATTATAGATTTTGAGAATGCACGCAGACGACCAGCGGAGTTTGGAGAATCATTTTTAATACCGAACTATTTTATTCAGATGGATGCTATAACTGGTGAAATTATAGCATTTATTCCTATAGATATATAGGCTATAGGAATATGACTATAAATAAGAACCTCTCTCCTTTAAGAGGGAAGTTCTTATTTTTTTTGATAAAATTTTTCAAATATTTATTTCAGAAGCAATTTTAACATCTGACCTTAATTGCGTTTTCAAATCTTCGACACTATCAAATTTAATTATAGGTCTTATCTTTTCATGAAATTCAACTTTTATTTCTTTGTGATATAGGTTTAAATCAATACCTAAAATATGTGTTTCTATTTGTGGAGCTTCAACATTAAAAGTCGGCTTTGTGCCTACGTTTGTTACACTTTTTAGTGTTTCGCCAGAAGGGAGCGTTGTTTTTGTTAAATATACACCATAACCAGGCGAAATAAGGCTTTCTTCTAAGTTAATGTTTGCTGTAGCAAATCCTATGGAAGCACCTCTTCCGGCAGTTGGGACAACTTCGCCTTTTATGAAAAACGGATACCCTAAAAAGCTATTCGCTTTTTTTATGTCACCTGCTTGTATAGCATCTCTTATAGCAGTTGAGGAAATAGTTTCATCATTTTCTTTTAAAAGCTCTATTACTTTGAAATATATTCCGTTTTCTTTTGCGAATTTTTCTATTAACTGCGGAGTGCCTTTTGCCCTTTTGCCAAATTGATAGTTTTCTCCAACTATTATAGCTTTTGCATTTAATTCATTTTTAAGTATTTGTAAAAATTGTTCGGGTTCAGTGTTTAAAAATTGTTCATTAAGCGGATGTTCTATAAAAATATCGCAAAAATTTTGTGCAATTTCTTTTTTATTTTTTAATATTTTTTTTTCTGCTTTGCCAAAGAATTCTGCTGTACTTGGTGTTGTAGTAAATACAACAGAAAGAAGACCTTGTTTTTCTGCATAGACTTTAGTGAAATCTATTAATTCTCTGTGACCTCTATGGAAGCTGTCAAAATTCCCTAGAGTTATAGCTGTGTGTTTATTAATGTTATATTCCATAATTATCCTAAGTAAATTTTTGGCTTTAAAAAATCGCCTTCTTTTTTATAAATTCCATAAAATTTGTTGTTATGATATATGCGCACTTCATTTTCTGCTAAATTGTTTTTAAAATAAAACTTATTACCGTTTTCTAAAAATTTTATATATTTTTCCCCTAAAGTTAATGTACTCACATTTCTGAAGAAGAAATCCGTAGGGATTATGTGTTTTTGTAAATCATCATTTAACTCGACGCTATTCTCTATTGAGAAACCTGCACTTTTTGTTCTTTGAAGCTCTCCCATACAGGCGAAAGTTCCTAATTTTTCGCCTATATCTTCACATAATGTTCTTATATATGTCCCTTTGCTACAATGTACTTCTACAATGGCTTTTTTTCCACAGAATTTGTGGATAACTATGTTGTTAATGTGGATAATACGTGCTTCACGTTCCACTTCAACATTTTTTCTTGCAAGCTTATATAGAGGAATACCACCTTTCTTTATAGCTGAAAACATAGGCGGTATTTGAGGAATTTCTCCGATAAAGTTTTCTGTCACCTGTTTAAATCTTTCTTCTGAAATGTTTGCTTCTGCTTCTTCTAAAATTTCTCCTGTTATATCGCCTGTAGTCGTTTTTTTTCCTAAAATAATCTCTGCTATATACATTTTATCACCATTCATTATATAGTCTGCAATTTTTGTAGCACGACCTATAACGATAGGCAAAACACCAGTTGCATTAGGGTCTAAAGTTCCAGTGTGACCAACTTTTTTTATACCTAAAGATTTTCTAACTTTATAGACAACATCATGAGAGGTTATACCTTTAGGTTTGTTTATGTTTAAAATTCCGTCCATTAAAAAGATTTCCATACTTCAATTTTTCTTAAATAATTTATTATTTGCTCTATAGCTTCTTCGGGAGAAGCTTTAAATGAACAGCCTGCTGCTAATTTATGACCTCCACCACCAAAATGTGCTGCAATTTGATTTACATCTACTTTTTTGGAGCGAAAGCTAGCTTTTGTTAATCCTTTTTCTCCTTCACGAAGAAAAATAACTATTGCTGCTTCTTCAATAACATTGAGAGAAGTACTTATAGTATTTAAATCAGTTTCTTTTACATTATTACTTTTCATGTGGTCATAGGATATTGTCATGTGAATTAGACCTATATCTGGTGTGTATATTATATGATCTCTTAAAGTAGCAAGCATTCTAAACTTTTCTAATGAACGCGCTTTTAGCCAAGAAAAATTTATGCGGCTTGAATCTATTCCAGTTTCTATTAAATCTGCTGCTATTCTTAGAGTCTTTGGTGTTGTGTTACTATATGAAAAATTATCTGTATCTGTCATCATTCCTGTATATAACCAAGCTGCAATGTTTACATCTATTTTTAATAATTTACTTATTATAAAATGTAAAACTTCGCAAGTACTAGAAGCACTTTCTTCTATAAAGTTTAACTTCCCATAGCCTATATTTGATATATGATGGTCTATCACTATGTTGTCTACTTCATTAAATAGTTCTTTGTGGTGGCTAATTCTTTCAAAATTAGCCGTATCAAGAGAGATAAATAAATCTATATCAGTTTTATTTGAAATAAAGTTACGACCAGGTGCCGAATCAAATTTTATAGCACTTTCATCTAGATAGACATAGGGTATTTTCCCTAGTCTATCTAGTGTATTTGCAAGTGCTAAACAGCTTCCTATTGAATCGCCATCTGGGTTTATGTGACCACAAATTCCTATTTTATGAGCATTCGTTATCTTTTCAATAATTTCATCTACTAACATAAATTAAAGTCCTTTTAAGATGTTTTCGATTTTCATAGCTTCGTCTAGTGAAGTATCTATGAAAAAGTGCAACTCTGGAGTAGTTCTTAAGGTAGTTTTTTTTGAAATTAGTGTTCGCAAAAAGCCAGCTGAGTTTTTAAGCACACTTAGGCTTGCTTTCTTTTCTTCTTCGCTGCCTAAAATAGATACAAAGATTTTAGCATGTTTTAAATCTTGGCTAACTTCTGCACTAACGACAGTAATCAGGGAGGAAAGCCTGGGATCTTTAATTTCTCTTATTGCAAGTGCCGTTTGTTCTTTTATTTCATCATCTCTTCTATTTTGTTTTCTCAACGTTTTACCTCTTCCATAATATAAGCTTCTATTCTATCGCTTTCTATTATATCATTGTATTTTTCAAAGGTTATACCACATTCGAAACCAGCCTTAACTTCTTTAACATCATCTTGGAAACGCCTTAATGCTGCTATTTCACCCTCATGGATAGTTTTGCCGCCACGGATTATGCGAATTTTAGAGTTTCTAGTTATGTTTCCATCTAAAATATAACTTCCGGCAATGTTAATTCCGCTAGCTGTGAAAATTTGACGGATTTCAGCATGACCTATTATTTTTTCTTCATATATAGGGTCAAGCATTCCTTTAATTGCAAATGTTATATCTTCTATTGCATTATAAATAACTTTGTATAGGCGGACATCCACCCCTTCTGAATCGCTCATAGTTTTTGCGGCATTTGAAACATTAAATCCTATAACTATAGCACCAGAAGCACTTGCTAGCATAATGTCTGATTCATTAATATTACCAACACCACCGTGAATAACTCTAATACGTACTTCTTCGTTTGAAAGCTTTTCTAAACTAGTGCGGACAGCTTCTACTGAACCACCAGCATCAGCCTTTATTAAGATATTAAGATCTTTCATATTTCCTTCACGTATTTGATTGAAAAGCTCATCTAGTGAAACTTTTGCACCAGCACCTTTTAACATATCTTCGCGAGTTTTCGCTATCATACTTTGTGCTACAGAGGCTGCATGTTTCTCATCATTAGCAACATATAGAGAATCTCCAGCTTTAGGAACTTCAGAAAGGCCTGTAATTTCTATAGGCATACTTGGCCCTGCACCTAATTTCTTTAAGTTTGTTCCTTCGTGGCTAGTCATAGCACGTACTTTTCCATATGCAGATCCTGCAACGATCGGATCACCTACATTTAGTGTTCCACTTTGTACCAAAATAGTTGCAACAGGACCACGCCCCTTGTCAAGGTTAGCTTCTATAACCGTTCCTCTAGCTTTTTTGTTTGGATTTGCTTTTAACTCTTTTAGTTCTGCAACTAATGAAATTGTATCTAATAGATCTGTGATACCTTCACGCTGTCTGGCTGAAACTGGAACACAAATGTGTGTACCACCCCATTCTTCAGCTACAATTCCATATTCTGAAAGTTCTTGTTTTACTCTATCAGGGTTAGCACCTGGTTTATCCATTTTGTTTATTGCAACAATTATTTCAACTTCAGCAGCTTTAGCATGATTGATAGCTTCGATTGTCTGTGGCATTACCCCATCATCAGCTGCTACAACTAGCACTGCAATATCTGTAATTTTCGCACCACGCATTCTCATAGCTGTAAACGCTTCATGTCCTGGAGTATCTAAGAAAGTGATAGGTCCAGATTGTGTATTTACTTGATAAGCACCTATTCTTTGAGTAATTCCTCCAGCTTCACTAGCTGTTATATTAGCCGAACGAATAGCATCTAAAAGAGAAGTTTTACCATGGTCAACGTGTCCCATTACTACAACAACAGGAGGTTTTGGCACAGTATCCTCTGCTTTATCATTTTCTGCACCAAAAGCTTCTTCTAAAATATTTATTTCGTTAAGTGGTTCAACTAAAATATCATACTGTTCTGCTATGTTAGTTGCTGTGTAGTAATCTATTTCCTGTCCTGCATTTGCCATTATACCGATTTTCATTAATGGAGTGATAACATCACTCATATTACGGCCTAATTTTTCTGCAAGTTCGCGAACAGTAATACTTTCGCCAACTTGTATTGTTTTAATATCATTTTCTTTTGCTAATGCTTCTGCCTCTTTTAATGCTAACTCTTCTTTTGCTTTTAAATCTTTAGCTTTTTTCTTATCTTTTTTACGTTGAGTCGCTGTTATCTCGCCAAACTTTTTATATTTATTAGCCCTTTTTTCTTCAAAACGCCTTGGATCTTGCTTTGTTGATGCTGATCTATCATTTTGTGGTCTTCTATCACCCTGTGGTCTGTCAGTTCTTGGTCTATCACCCTGCGGTCTTCTATCACCTTGAGGTCTGTCAGTTCTCGGTCTGTCGCCTTGCGGTCGATCGCTTTGTGGTCTTCTATCACCTTGTCCTTGAGGTCTATCAGTTCTTGGTCTATCGCCCTGATATGGTTTTCTTTCGCCTTGTCCTTGAGGTCTGTCAGTCCTTGGCCTATCACCTTGATATGGTCTTCTTTCGCCTTGTCCTTGAGGTCTGTCAGTTCTTGGCTTGTCGCCTTGATATGGTCTTCTTTCGCCTTGCCCTTGAGGTCTGTCAGTTCTTGGCTTGTCGCCTTGATATGGTCTTCTTTCGCCTTGCCCTTGAGGTCTGTCGGTTCTTGGTCTGTCACCTTGATATGGTTTTCTATCACCTTGTCCTTGAGGTCTGTCAGTTCTTGGTCTATCGCCCTGATACGGTCTTCTATCACCTTGTCCTTGAGGTCTATCAGTTCTCGGTCTGTCACCCTGATATGGTTTTCTATCACCTTGCCCTTGAGGTCTGTCGCTTCTCGGTCTATCGTTCTGAGGTCTCTCCGTTCTTGGTTTATCACTTGGAGATTTTCTATTACTTGAAGCATTTGTAGGTTTGGAATCTGATTTAGATTTATCTTTTCTAAAGAAACTGTTTACCTTTCCTACTTCATCATCGCTCAAGCTGGACATAGTCTTCTTTCCTTCTATATTTTGTTTTTCTAATATATTTATAAGTTCTTTTGTTGATAATCCTAGCTCTTTCGCTAGTTCATATACTCTCTTTTTTGGCATGTTTCCTCCTATATTGTACCCACTTTATAACTAACTCATGTTCATTTCCTCCATCAAACTTTTATATGATTCATATAATTCATGGGGAATGGTCGATTTAAAAGAAGCTTCCAAACTTTTCTTTTTAAAAATTTTCTTTAAGCATTCATCATTTTTACAAATGTAAGCACCACGACCTGGTTTTTTCTGTGTTAAATCTATTTCAAAAGAATTTTTAAAACGCACTATTCTAATTAATTCTTTTTTATCTTTCATATTTCTGCATGAAACGCATCTTCTTTCCATCGTCCTATTCATTGTTTTCATATGGATCATACATTTCTCTATATGCTTCTTCGTATTCTTCATCGTTAGCTATATTCATTTTTTCATCACTTTGAAGGTCTATTTTATAACCAGTTAGACGAACAGCCAAGCGTACATTTTGTCCATTTTTTCCTATAGCTAGCGAAAGTTGATCTTTAGGGACAATCACATCCGCCTTTTTCTCTTCTTCATTTACAGTAACGCTTATTATTTTGCTAGGCGAAAGTGCGTTTTCTATAAATATTTCAATATCTTCGCTATAAGGTATTAAATCAATTCTTTCACCATTTAATTCATCCACAACTACATTTATACGAGAGCCATTAGGACCAACTAAAGTACCTATTGGATCAACATCATCATCTAAAGAGTTTATAGCAACTTTCGTTTGATATCCTGCTTCTCTTGCTATAGATTTGATCTCCACTACGCCATCAACAAGTTCTGGCACTTCATTTTCAAAAAGCAAACGAATAAGTGCTGGATCAGCACGGCTTACGTGCATTATAGGATCTTTAGTAGTTTGTTTAACTTCTGAAACATAAACTTTTATGCGGTCTCCTTGAAAATATTGTTCTGTCCTAATTTGAGACATAGGAGTCATGATGCCTTGAAGCTTCCCAGTTGTTACTATAACATTTACAGAAGGTGGGCCATCATCATCCTTTCTTCTTATCTTTTCTACCCTTTCTATTTTGCCTACTAATAATTTGTGCTCTTTTTCAAGGAATGCATTGTAAAGATTTTCTCTTTCAATGTCCCTAAAAGTTTGAGTAATTACTTGCTTTGCTGTCATAGCTGCGATTCTACTGAAACCTTCAAATGAAACGCTAACCTCAGCAAAATCTCCTAGTTCATATGCTGAATTTTGCAAATTTGCATCTTCTAGGCTTATTTCAATAGCTGGGTCGTATACTT
>Ga0123352_10008714_pt1 | contig 15789 bp, 10 predicted proteins | sample TergutLab28metaG_FD_89700 | JGI IMG/M metagenome (GOLD analysis project Ga0123352, IMG submission 89700) | Labiotermes labralis P1 segment gut microbial communities from Petit-Saut dam, French Guiana - Lab288 P1 | ecosystem: Host-associated > Arthropoda: Insects > Digestive system > Gut ... | reverse complement strand
TATTAATAGGATCACTTTTAATTTCACAGTCCACATGTGCTGAATTCCTATCATCATCATCATCATCATCGCCATCATCACCACCACCAACACCACCACCATTTTGTTGTTGTTGTTGTTGTTGCTGCTGCTGCTGCTGCTGCTGCTGTCGTCTCTTGTCACAGGCCTTTTCTTCCTGGCACTTCTCTTGAACCAATGGTGATCCCTACCAATCAGGCTTCAACTTTCAGACTGCAGTACATTCTGTATTACATGTGAAGTTCGATGTATAGCTTTCTTTTTTAGTGATTCTGTTCAATGTTTTCCTGGTAAAACTTCCAAACTTTTCTGGAAACCTTTTGTAACTTTTCCAGTTGCTCCAGTAATTACTGGTATAACCTAGCATTTCAGGTTCCACATTTGTTGTATCTCTATACATACACTCTTGTATTGTACCTTCTTTTCTGCTTCCTTGCACAGCATTTCTGCCTCATCTATCAGAATGCATGCTTTTTCTGTTTGTTTTTAATCCTTATATCTGGTCTATTTGCTGTAACTTCTCTGTCTATGTGACTGCTTGATTCCACAATCATATAATATCTTCCTGTTCATACACTGGCTTGGGCGAGTGTATGTACCAATTGTCTGTTGTTTCAGGGTCTAGAACTTTGTATACTGAGAAATACAAATGTGCACAAATTTTATCGTGGCTATTATTATTATTATTATTATAAGCTAGTAATTGGGTTTGTCTATTCGCCCCACAGACATTAAATATGTATATACTGATGCTTCATCTTAAGAATGTAACAAATAATCACAACACAGTTCACATATTTGGGAATTCATATCACACCTCCCTAAACCAGCTCCCTTGGGACCTGGCCGGTGCTGCACCAGGAAATTTTCCCATACCATGGGTGGTCGGTATATTATGGTATCAAACACCTTACACAGATGCACACACAATTTACATAATTGCATTGTTTTATTAACACTCCTATATGATTTAGTTCAACACTCCACCCTCAGGAAGCTCACACCAAGTTATTTAAAAACTACATAGCTAAAATTTACTGACTTACATTCCTAAAGTTGTTTGGGGACACCTACATGCTATTCCATCTCCTATTCAATCCCGTTTCACCTCACAGCTCTCCTTCCTCTGTCCGTACACCATTCAACAGCAGCTTAACCACCACAGCAAACCACTTTCTCACTCCCTCCTTCTCTGTCTACTTCCACAAACAAGGGAAACAACTCCTGACAAGCAGAACTACCTTCTGGAAGCCACGCCCGTCAGCAATGCCAACCACCCAAGGCAGGCAGACAACCAACATGAAAACTCCAACATCGGACGTTGACGGCGGCTAACTTCTGCACAACCAGCTCCGGCCGCCGCTTCATAACAGACCGCACGTCAAAACGGCGCTACCTAGTAGGCACTAGGTCCGACCTGTGCGTTTTCCCACGTAAGCTCCTACCGGGGCGCAGGGAGCGCACAGACTACAACCTGTACGCGGCCAACGGGACCACCATTCCCACATATGGATGGACGTCGCAGAACCTGAAACTGGGAGTGCACCGCGACTTCATGTGGCGTTTCGTGGTAGCAGACTTACAAATACCAATCATCGATGTGGATCTACTATCATACTATGGAGTCCTCATCGACTGCAGAAACAACCGCCTGCTCGATGGGGCCATTTCGCTATCCACGCCAGGCCTCAGAGCACCACCATCCGTCCCAAGTGTAAAGGTCATCGTAGGAGGCAAGCCTCCAGACAGCATCCTGGAGGAATTCCCGGAGCTAATAAAACCAACCGGCAACCATCGTGAGGTGGGGCACAACACCACGCACCATATCCGCACGACGCCCGGCCAGTCAGTAGTCTGCCGCCCACGCCGCCCTGCACCTGACCGTTTGGTCGTGGCCAAGGCCGAATTGGAAGCCATGCTGCGGGACGGCACAGCCAGAAGCGCCAAGACCCCATGGCCGTCCCCCGTCCACCTAGTGCCCAAAAAGGACAGCGGCTGCATACCTTGTGCAGACTACCGAGCCATTAACGCTCGCATCATTCCCCACAGGTATCCAGTGCCTCACATACGGGACTATTCCCACCGCGTTTCTGGCTGCACCAACTTTTCCAAAATCGACCTCGTGAGGGCTTACCATCAGATCCCCGTACATCCCGACGACATCCAAAAGACTGCTATAACCACACCCTTCGGCCTTTTCGAGTCCCCCTTCATGTCCTTTAGCCTTCGAAACGCCGCCCAAAACTTCCAACGCTTCATGGACGAAATCTTTAAACACACAGAATTTTGTTTCGCCTACATAGACGAGATCCTGGTCTTTAGCCACTCCCTCCAAGAACAAGACAAACACCTCCGCACCCTCTTTACACAACTTCAAAAATTAGGTATTCTCCTGAACCCGTCCAAATGTGTTTTCTGTGTTCCCGAAATCTCATTCCTCGGCTATAAAATCTCATCCCTGGGATCTCAACCCCTTCCAGAACGTGTCACAGACCTTCAAGCCTGTCCCCCTCCCAAGACCATCGGCCAACTACCGGCGTTTCCTCCAGCATGCAGCCTCCACCCAAGCCCCTATTCACAACACCCTCTCCGGACCCAAAGTCAAGGGATCGCACCTTGTCACCTGGACTGATTCACTCATTGCAATCTTCAGCGAATGCAAAGCCAGTTTGTCTCAAGCCGCTCTCCTGGCTCATCCAGATCCGTCTGCGACACTCGCGCTAGTTACGGACGCTTCAACCAACGCAATGAGTGCCGTCCTTCAACAGCATATACAAGACGGCTGGCAGCCCCTCCCCTTGTTTTCGCGGAAGCTTATCACGGCGCAGCAAAAGTACAGTGCTTACGACCGGAGATTCTTAGACATCTACGAGGCCGTGAAGTACTTCCGCCACATGTTGGAGGCCCGGGACTTCACCGTCCTCATGGACCATAAGCCGGTCACCTTCGCCCTCCACCAGAAGAGGGACAAGTGTTCGCCTCGCCAATTCAACCATTTGGACTTCATCTCACTATTTACAACAGACATCCGCCACATCTCTGGCCAGGAGAACATCGTTACCGATGCACTGTCCCGGGTCGAAGCCATCACCGCCCCCGTGACACATGACGTACTTGCCGCAGCTCAGAAAGATGATGAAGAGTTAAGAGCACTCGTGGCAAGTAACACAGCACTACAACTCACCAAAATTCCCATTCCAGATACATAAGTCGAGCTGTACTGCGATACCTCTTCGGTAAACCTCGTCCATATGTTCCGTCTCCCCTCCGCCTCCAGATTTTCTATTCCCTCCATTCCCTCAGCCACCGCGGGATTAGGGCATCGGCTAAGCTTGTCTCCCAACGCTTCGTGTGGACAGCCTTTCAAAAACACTGCCGCACTTGGGTCCGAGCTTGCTAAGCCCGCCAACGTTCCAATGTTTCTCGCAACACCGTCACCACAGTTCGCAAATTCACCCTCCCATCCGCCCGCTTCCTACACATTCACATAGACTTAGTCGGACCTCTCCCTTCCTCGGCAGGATTTCACTACTGCGTCACGGCTATAGATCGCTTCACGAGCTGGCCGGAAGCTTTTCCCATTCCGGACATCACAGCCGAGACAGTGTCACGTGCCCTGCTCGCTGGCTGGATAGTACGTTTTGACTGTCCAAAAACCATCCCCACCGACCAAGGACGCCAGTTCAAGTCGCATCTCCTCCACAGCCTGGCAAAGATGTGCGGCATCCACCCCTGTAGAATGACACCCCACCACCCCTCAGCCAACGGCCTCGTGGAACGCCTACACCGCACCATGAAGGCCGCCATCATGTGCCACGCGGACGAGCAGTGGACCGAGGCACTACCGCTAATCCTCTTTGGCATACGTACTGCCTACAAGGAAGACTTGCAATCATCCACGGCAGAGCTCGTCTATGGCGAACCTCTACGAGTCCCTGGGAAGCTCCTGGCAGCAGCGTCCCCGAAGGTCGAGGCACCCACATTCATCCAACAGCTCCGCCGCCAAATGGACCATCTGCGCCCAACATCGACGGCAAGTCATTCATCCCCGGCTACCTTCGTCCACTAAGACCTCCAGGATTCCACCCACGTCTTCCTGTGACAGGACACCGTACGCCGCGCCCTGCAACCACCGTACATTGGCCCGCACTAAGTAATAGCACGCACTGAGAAGACACTTACAATTGTCGTGCGTGGCAGCCTAATCACCGTATCAACCGACAGAGTGAAGCCCGCTTATTTTCTAGGAGGAAACCAACACGACCGAGACAGATCACAAGCCCAGCCCAGCAACGCTCCGACGCAACCAGTCGCAACACCGCCGGAACCTCCAAGGACTACACGCTCCGGACGAACTTTACGCTTCCCAGCGCATTTTACCACCTAGCCCTCTTCTCCGCATGGGGGTGATGTGGTGACGCCCACACGCCATTTCATCTCCTATTCAATCACGTTTAACCTCATACCTCTCCTTCCTCTGTCCGAACACCAATCAACAAACCGACCTAGTCAACAGCAGCTTAACCACCACAGCAAAACACTCGCTCACTCCCTCCTTCTCTGTCTACGTCCACAAACAAAGGAAATAGCCCCTTACACGCGGAACTACATTCTGGAAGCCACGTCCGTCAGCTCTTCCAACCAGCCAATGGCAGAGCAGGATGACCAGCTGTCACCTGTAAAAAAGAAGCCATCTGACCAGTGAAAGGTAGTTTATTTGGAAGTAGTAATTTGCTACTGACACATTAAGAAGGAAGCCCTGCAAGATTATAGCGAGATAGTAGGATCAACGCCCGGCTGCCCAGTCACGACGCCTCGCGAACTCGGCCTTCCTCTGTATATCGTAAGCAGCCGTCGACCAGCAACTGCACCGGCCACTAGCGGCCAAGGTTCACCGTAGCCCTCAGATCAAGACCAACCACCAATCAAGCGGTACACCATCGCCCACGGCTGACCGGACATTTATCCACGGCATCGCACCACAGAGACGCCGACCGAGCGAAACAGTCGCTTCCCATCCGGCAGGTTTTTCACGCTACACGCCCTGCTGTAGACCAGACGGTACGACTACTCTTGACGTTAATAAATATTGTTATATATGTGTGATACTGCGGTTGTCTCTCTGTGTACAATCATAGTGTGTCTCAATTTGCAGAGTGACGTTCTATGTAACTTGTTACACAATGCGATAATCTTCAAATCAGTATGAAACAGTTGAATATAAAATTTATTTAAAATTCTGTTACTCTTGTTGTGTAGTAGCAAATTTCAACTGCATATATCAACATTTTTTATGTGTTTGGTGCAATGTGAAGTATGACCTACAAATATTTAATCCATAAATTAAATTGTATACTATACCAAAAATATATGACATGTAACTTAACACAATGTAGTTTATGACTTACCTTATACCACTTTTATTACTGTAGGCATGAGAGTACCTGTTAACTGAGTTACATATCTTAAAATATCATATCAAATCATATCATATCATATCATTTATTTTCCTTCCGTAAATCTGTACAGGATTACATAATCCATATGGATATGGAAATCGTCATGTTTGTTGGGGTTAAGTGGTGACATCAACACAGGTGTGTACAACAATCACATTGTTATTTAGTATAACAAATATAATAAAATAGGACAATACGAATTGTTTAGTGTAATAAAATATAAGGATACAAATAACAATTTAAAGTAAAAGTAGAAGTAAAAATGAAAATAGTGGGGTAATTTAGAAGCAATTAGAAGTGCTCTTTAAGTAGGCACTTTTCTTTTGTTACAGATAGTGGTTGGATATATGCTGACATATTTATAATACAGACTTATAAGTAAAGAGAAGGAACATGTGTCTCAAAGCCTCATGTGTCAATTTAGATCATATGTCAAAATTTATCTTTGGAGTTCAAAATATTCATCCAGGGAATAAAAGGAATTTTCACTTAAGTATTTTTTTAACAAAGTTTTAAATATTTTTGGATTATCAGACTCTGCTTTTATGTAAAACGGAAGCATGTTAACACCTTAACACCTACACAGTGTAATCCCTTCTGGTATTTTCTCGAATTTACAGAGGGTTGGTGTAAGTTTGCATGCTGTCTAGTGTTAATGTGATGTATCTCGGAATTTACCTGGAATTGGTTCTTGTTTCTTATCATGAACAATAGAAGGGAAAGAATATATTGAGAAGGGAGGGGTAAGTTTTCCAAGTTAAGAAACAATTTTCTGCATGAGTCTCTAATTCTGCAGCCCATCATGATTCGGATAATCTTCTTTTGTAACCTGAGATTCTTAATACTGTCTGGGGAGTTCTCCCAGAATATTAAACCATAGGTAATTATAGAGTGAAAATAGCAATAGTAAATCATGTTCAAATTATTTGCTGTTACATATAGTTTAACTAACATCATAACATAACAAGCTGAGCTTAACTTATTCTTAATACTTTCAATGTGTGTTTTCCAGGAAAGATTATTATTAATATATAGCCCCAGGAATTTTGTTTCATTTGCTATACTTATTTGTTCATCTTCATATCTAATCTAACTGGGGTGCATTTACTTGCATTATTAAATTGAATAAAATGGGTTTTGTCAAAATTAAAAAATAACGAATTTGATTTGAACCACTTATTTAGTTGTGCAAAAACTATATTAAGATCGCTCTGTAGCTGATTACTGTTGGAGCTTGTTATTAAGTTAGTGATATCATCGGCAAATAAGATAGGAAGAGCTTTATGTTTAACAGCCTTAGGTAAGTTTTTAATGTATAATATGAATAACAAAGGGCCTAAAATCGAGCCCTGTGGCACCCCACATTTTATTTTGGTCCATTTTGAAACTGTGTTTGAGTTAAAAATTGAGTTAGTAATGAGAACTCTTTGATGTCTATTCTGAAGATAGAATTTAAGTAAAGATTTAGCCATGCTACTTATTCCATAATAGGATAGTTTTGACAGTAAAACATCATGATTAACTGAGTCAAAAGCTTTCTCTAAATCACAAAAAATGCTACCTGCCAATGTTTTATTGTTTAAGGCTTTTAATATGTCATTCATTAATTTTAAAATGGCATCTTCAGTTGCGGTGCCTTTTCTAAAGCCAAACTGGTTTCCAACTAGTAAGTTATTAGTATTTAAGTGTTCATTTACTCTAAAATATAACGCTTTTTCAAGAACCTTCGATAAGGAAGTCAATAGTGCTATGGGCCTGTAATTATTTGGGTTAATTTTGTTTCCTTTCTTGTATGTTGGTTTTACAATTGAAAACTTCATACGGTCAGGAAAGATTCCTGACAAGATGGACTTGCTACAGATGCGAGTTGGTGGTGAGGGATATGGTCATAGTACACTTTCAACCAAATATAAGATGCATGTTTGTATATACTGATGAAATTTGCTATGACATATCAAAATAACAGAATTTTAACTACATTTTACATTCAACAGTTTTATACTGATGTGAAGATGATAAAAACTACACATTATTTTAATGTATAACCAGGTATACAGAGCATTACTCTACAGACTGAACCTGGCTGAGACACGCTATATATACAGACATTACGAATATAATTCGGTGTACTGTAGATGGTTTTTGAGGGACTTGGTGTGAGCTCCCTGAAGACAGAGTCTTAAAAAGCTATATGATAATGTGTAATATGTATCTGGCTAATTTCATAAAAGAAAGAAAGTTAGATTAAAAATTCATGGAATGAACAACTTTAAAATACCTTACACAGAATTTAACATTCAAAGGTCCATGCATCGCTAATATATTTACAGAGTACAAAAAACAAGATGAGGCATTTCTCAGTTTATTTATTTCTGTAAGATGCTGTTTATGTTTCAGACGGTTTTTCCGTCCATCATCAGCAGCCTGGCCTGGCTAGCAGCAGGTAGCAGTATTGGTCTGACAAATAACTGACGCTGTATGTGCAGTTTTCAGCTCCTGATGATGGATGGAAAACCCATTTGAAACATATAGAACATCTCACAGAAATAAATAAATTGAGAAACTTCGCATCTTGTTGGTTGTATTCTGCGAATACCTTACACAGAACTTCGTCAAGTGCAGTGGAGTGTTGTATAAGATGTTCTCTTCCTGCTTAACTGATAAGTTCTGCCCCACAGTTTCTGCCCTATAGTTCCAAACAACGTTCTACAAGCAGTCATGGTATGCCGCACATAGGGGAGGTTTAACAATCGAAGAAGGGAACTATATGCACAATTGCAGTGAAAGTAACTTTTATAAAGTATAATAAAAAGGCACTAGAGCGTCAGGCCAGCACTTATGGGTCAAGCAGCAAGAGCGACATTACATACCTGAATTCAATGCACTGCTGCAGGCAGTAAGGACGTGTAAAAAAACTCTTCCACTGTGATGTCAACTCACTCTCCCCAGAACACATTTTGCATGACCGAAACACGTTGAGATTTATGCAGTTTACATAGACACGCAACATTGATGAAAAAATGAAAAATTAACAAAATTCTAATGCACAGTAAGAAAACGGTGCGAAAATTTGTCAACAATTATCACAGATTATTTTTGTGACTTTCGTGAAATCATGTCAGACCAGGGGAGATGCCGGATCATGGAACTCCGTTTTGGGGAAGTGTGACCTGTATTTACGACAAATAGGAATTGCATGTACGACAAGGTTAAAAATAGATTAATCTGTGGAATGTTTGCTGCCACTTATTGCAGAATAGTTTCTTTGCAAACGTCTTATTTGAAAGTGTAAATGTTAAAATTTCAAAAACTCTATGCCTATCTGTTGTTTGTTTGTTTGTTTCTGTGAGAAAGAGAGACAGAATGTGTGTGTGTGTGTGTGTGTGTGTGTGTGTGTTTGTGTGTGAAACATCGTGAAAATGTACTTTAATGTTTGACAGCATGGAGTCCCAGACAATACACTCACTTAAGAGAGAGGACGTAACGAGAGGCTGGAGAAATTTGAATAATAAGGAACTGCATAATAGTACTCCTCACTAGATATTGTTAGGGTGACAAAATCTAGCTAGTTTAGATTCAACTGGAATGAAACAAGTGTGGGAAAGACAATAGTACATTAACAGCTTTTAGCTGGAAGTTTCGAGGGGAAAAGACACTTACGGAAACCTAGGCCTAGATGAGAGTATAATATTAAAATAAAACTGATGGCACTCGGGGTGTGTGGATATGCAGACTGGAATAGTATGGTTTAAGATCGCCACTTGCACGCTTTCATGAAAATGACAATAGTATTCGTGCGTTTGATGAAAGAAGGGAAATTTCTTGACCATCTATACGACTATTAGCTTTTCAAGAATGGTGTTTTTTTGGTTTGTTGGTTCTTCTCAAATTACGAGGACAAAACCTGATTTGAAAGGAAAAAATAGGATATTAATTTGTTTAAAAACGTATAAACCTGATTTTATTTAATGTTGCAATTGTACGTTAAACACTCATATTTTGCATTTGGGAGGATTCAGGTTCGAACCTAGGCTATAGATTGGTTATGATGGTGGTTCTGTAATGTTTTAAGTCACTTTTTCTGACGAATGTTAGGATAGTTATTTACCTTCTGTACTTTGCAATTTAACATTCACAATCATCCTGCAATTTTAACATCATGAAAATTAGTTCTTTTTCGTAAAGTATTAAAGTCAAAGCCGATGAACAAATTTAGCAATATCTAGTTTTACTGCCATGAATTTGTGATGCAACTGCAAGTAGGATTTGCATATAGCATTTTCTGCTTGGTAGGCAGACTTTTAGGTAATTACAATGGAGAAGGTTAACATATTTTAGCTGTATTTTAGATTGAAGTGCAGTGTAAATTTCGGTTGCCGCAAACGAAATTTAAGATTTTTAAAAATCGCGCCTTTGAAAACAAAGTAAGTGCAAATAATCAGCTGAGTGCTATGTTGAAACGAAGATGGCAGAATGGTTCGCTATTGGTTTGGAACTGAATTTTACCCTTCAACTATGCTATTTTACTGTAATGATATAGGCGGAATTGTCACATAATTCGTGTATAGTTAGTTTATTTCGTGACAAAATGGCATACATTCTAAATATTAATCACAATGCTGAAGAGGACGACAGCAGTATTGACTGGCAGCTACCCATCTCTTTCGTGAAGAAGCGTCATACAGAGAAAATTGAAGGTGCAAATGCCATAACGCAGACATGGCGAATGAAAGAAAGGGTAAGGCTGTTCGTATGCTGTAGTATTAACCCATCCGTGCCAGCTGAGTGGTATTATTTGCTGTCTTGCTGACTGTAAAGATTTGTTGAACGTTTTCCAGTGTATCACACTGTACTGCAGTGGCACTGTAATTCCACTATACTGTGACCAGTTATCTGTGTAAGTTGGTTTCGTTACTGTTTGGGCAAGCGAAATTAAACCCCGAAGCCCCATTGGCAGGTTAGAATCGTTAAGGTTGTGTTAGTAAATGTAAAGTTCGAAACCAGGCATGGGTACATAATAAATTTATTCAAACATAATCACATAAAAATTTCATGCTTTCTGTTCTTTAGAATAGGTCCGAAGGTTATACGGTGCATGCAGTGAATGGATGTCAAATTCTGTTGCATTTTGTTTTTACTGAGATACGGTGAAATTTTCAACACTGATTTTATATGCAGATGAAGACTGTCAGCGTGGCCCTGGTTTTGTGCCTCAATGTTGGTGTTGATCCTCCAGACATAGTTAAGACACAGCCATGTGCCCGGCTGGAATGTTGGATTGGTAATGTACATTTTGCAATTTAATACGAAAAATATGTTTTTTTAATTTTTAGCCAATATAGGAGATGAAAGCAGAATTGTAATAATTTTGTTGTTGTTAAATGTGGAATGTTGTTATTGTCATCATATTAAGCCAACCATGTATAAAATGACATAAAACATCTACTTCATAAGCTCATTTTAACATAACCACACTATAAGTGCAAGCTTTTAGATTTTGACAGGGGTGTTGAAGGTTACAGCCTTTAAGACTGCTTCAAAATGCTAATAACTTCATCAGTTGACACAGTGTAGCATCCCAGATGACTTGAGTCTTCATAACCACACAGATTTAATGCAGTCTTTATTTTAGAATAGGGTCAGAGTTTGTGCCATGTACATTTTATAATGACAGAATGTGTGGTAAGGTGCAACATATGACAAACTATGGAACTGCAAGGACTGCTGATTTTTTATCATGCTTGTATGTGTATAAACATTTTTTCCCTACATTTTGCCGGTTGAACATGTGCCATGATAAGTTGTAGTACCTTCTATTAACATTATGTTACATGGTGATAGTATTTTTAATAAGCTGCACTTTGTAGTCACATTCTTGAATCAGTTGAGGACACAAGATCAACCTGAACACTTACAGGGGATGGACAAAATAAAGGAATAATTAGTGAAAGATACACATTACTTTATTAATACAGAATTGGGCCACCATTAGCCTATAATACAGCTCATATCCATGCGGTAGACTCATATAGTGGAATATTGTACCATTCTTAATGAAGAACATTGTCTAGTTGCTTGAGAGATGTTGGAAGAGAGAATCTGCTTCTCACCCTGCTCTGTAAACCTGACCACAGTGGTTTGATAATATTTAAGTCTGGTGATTGTGCTGGCTAGGGAAGATATTGGAGTGCATCTTTGTGCTTCTCAAGCAAGACTGAACACTTCTGGCTGTGTGTATGGGTGAAATGTCATCTTGAAAAATGGCATCATTAATAGGAAACAACATCAGGACCATAGAATGCACTTGGTTATGTAAAATGTCCACATACTCACTGGCAGTAATGTGACCATTCAGAGTAATTATAGGAACAGTAGAATACTGATGCTGCCCAAATCATCACAGATCGGCTTCCACGTTTCACAGTTGGAACCATGCATTCAGGATTATAGGCTTCCTTGGGAATTCTCCAGGTATAAACCTGGCCTGATGGGAACAATGTGAAGGACAACTCATCTGACCATGATAGGTATTTCCAGTCATCAGACATCCAGGTTTTATGATCATCACACCATCTTATTCGCCTTTTAATGTTGTTTTCAGTAATCAGTGGTTTAGCAACTGGAACTCTACAGTGGATATTGGATCTGTGAAGATCACGTGAAATTGTTTTTGTGGAAACAGAGTCTTCAAGATGAATATTGAGTTTTCTGTCACCATTGCTGCAGTAGTTCTATGATTTTTAGACAAAGTCCTCTTCAATGTATGGTGATCCCTTTCATTTAGTTTCGGTTTTCAGCCACTATTCCTCTTAGCCGATGATATCTTCCCATGATTTATTTATGCTGTCATAACCTTGGAAACTGCTGCTCTGGATACGCCTAATAAACTGGCCATTTTGATTACAGATACTCCAGATAAATGCGCACCAACAATGTGTTTTCTTTTAAAATCTGAAAAGTCTCCCATTTTGTAGTAATTTCATATGAACTGTTACTCAACACAGTGTGCAATGCATTGACACTGACATAGTGTAAACAAACAAAAGAATAACAAAAGATATTTACACCTAATGTTCTTGCAGTGCACCTAACACACAATTTTGTTCCTATATTGTGTAGTGTTTCCTTTATTTTGTCCATCCCCTGTATGTGTTAGGCTATTTTGTCAAAACCTTACACTGGTTTATAAATTCATTTGTTTGTGATGGGGTTTGATCCTGCAGAGGCTGTAGGTCAGTGATATTTCAGCTCTGTAACTACAAGGTATATTCATGGCTACAGAAGAACAAGTAAGGAATAGTGGAAGTAAGTGTTGTTTTATATCAGAATTTTATTTAGTTTGATTAGTCTGAGGTGGTTCCACATTGCTGGTATATGTAGTGTTTGGTGTAGACATTAGTAGTTAAGTTGTCATAACTGATGTATGGCACATTAGTTATTGAGGAATATATGTATACTTTTCAGGTTAGTTATGTATGTATGTTACTCTTGGATAAGTAGTTCTAATATGAAAGCTTTTACTTCATTGTATTTCTAAAGATGTTTACAATTCTGTATTTTGATTTTATGTGCCTTTTGGGATGTTTTTGATGATAAAATTATACAAAAAAATTGTGTTATTTTGTAAGAGTATTTTCATTGTATACTAGTAACTTATGATCTATTAGACATGCACGTGCAAGCATGCATACATACACAAAGTACCAGGAATGGCAGTAGTGGAAGATTAAGTTTGTTAGTTGCTGCTGTATAAACCAACAGAAAACAAAAATTCTGGTGCCTACATTTTTTTAGCTGGTGTCTAGGTTCAAAGAAGATATATAATATCCTGGACCTGGGTCTAATGTCATTGAGGCAGTGCAGGAGGTAGAATAGGTCTGTTTAATTTTTAGTATATTCTTTTGCCTTTTTCCTGTCCTGAAACACTTCTTTTGCATGTGTGTTAATGCCTTGGCATGTACATTAGCTCTTTATTTTTCCTTGCAGATCCATTATCAATGAGTCCTCAGAAAGCTCTAGAAACAATAGGTGCCAATCTTCAAAAACAGTATGAACGGTGGCAGCCACGAGCTAGGTATAAGCAAAGCCTGGATCCCACTGTTGAAGAAGTAAAGAAGTTGTGTACATCTCTTAGACGTAATGCCAAAGAAGAGCGCGTGTTGTTCCATTATAATGGCCATGGTGTTCCTAAGCCAACTTCTAATGGAGAGGTTTGGGTATTCAACAGGGTGAGTAGGCATGTAACATCATGTGGGTACACAGTATCTCACATAGACAATAGACATAACAAATTACAATGCTTCTATCTCCTAAGCTAATTTGGGAGTTGTAACCAATCACATATCTTAAGGAAGGGAACAGTATAAATTTTCTGTCAGGAGCCTTATTTCTCCCTCTGGCCACAGATTGGCACTGTATCTGCAAGTTGAACAAGGTGGCTGCTGTGCAAGAACGGGTGCAGTTTTGTGAAGATATTATCATATGAAATTGAGGAATTTATTATAGGAGTGGTACTGAAGTAAGCTCACCAAGGAAGTTGGGTTTGCAGGAAGGGTTGGCCAAGTGCCCATGATATGAGTGTAGAATTAGTTAGGGAAGCTATCCAGTACTGTGTAGAAGTCTTTCAGTTAGCCAGTTGAGAGCTGTGGATGTTGCCCACAATTGTGTGGCAAGTTCTGAAGACAAGTTTGTGTTTGAAATTCCATAGTCTTCAGTTTTTTGAGTTGACAGAGACAAGTTTCTTTAACTTCCTATGTTGTTTTTGTAGAAAGTATAGCAGATGAAGAAACTATCATGTTAAGCGTTGTTTAATGGCGTATAGAATCTGGCCATTTAATCACAACATACACATTTGCGCTGCAGGGAATCCGGACCTCTCTGTCAAGTTGATATGAGACTGCACAATGGTGAACTCTTTCTGTGTCATTTCATTATATTATTGCAAACCCAAGGTATTCATCTAAATGGCTACTATTTCCTGAATACACAAACTAAGAATGTAACATTATTTGGACAAGGACACTTCACTATTTGTTAGAATGTTATTCCTAACTGCAGCTTGCCCAGGAGGTTTTTCAAACTGGACATTGTATGTGACAAATTACTGTCAGAAATGTATTGTCTGCAGTTGAGAATATTTAAGTATTTCAAGTGTTAGACTGCTGGACCCTGAAGATGAAGGCACAGTGATCCTTTGAAATGGTGGTAAATATTTGCCATTCACAATACCATAACATCCTGGAAGACGTGAATCTTCAGCATCATTGCTGTGAAAACCTCAAGTCTTGTGAGAATATTTTTGCTGTGATGAATTGTTTTTACAGAACCGTTGCCTTATTTCTTCTCTTGCTGCCTGTTACCAGTAGCCTTAGGATGTGCTACTTGTGCTTGCACTTCCAGCTATAATAGCTATAATGTTGTCATGTACAGAGTATCCACAAATATATAGTTGCACTTTGGTGACATATGTATCAACAAGCAAATTGGACAAGCATTAACCTTTCAAACCCTGTCATTTAAGTACCCTGTAGTGTCAGCGGACCGGAATTTTCTCAGGAGATTTAAACTTTGTTGCAAGAATTAAGATATCTTTGAATATCTTGAAGAGTAATAAAGATAGCTCTATACTGTAAATTGCATTTAATCAAGTAAGGCATGGTTGACAATGTTGTGTGTCTCACTGTTTATTATAAAATGTTTTCAGTCAGCACAAAAAAATCAATTTTCTCAAAGAAAGAAAATTTGGTAGTATGTTATATTTTGTTCTCTGTAACCTTAAATTCAGGCTTCTTTCTTGTGAGTTCTTCTCTATTGTCTCAGGGAAAGGATTGTGTGAGGGCCTGCTGACAAAGAGGTTTACAAACACAAGGAATTTGACCTGCGAAAGGGAGCATATGTTTCTTGGTATTTTTACCAGTATGCCAGTCATCAGTGTCTTTCGCACAGTGCAATGAAATTATCACCCATGAAATTAATTTGTTATAAGTACCATGGCTCACAGGAGAATTCTTCGTAATGAAAACATTGAATCAAGCCTTTTTTGTATGTCTCATCTAGAGACTCCCAGGGCCGGTTCGGGTCCAAGAAACCTCAGAGCAGAGCCACCCCTTGCAAGCTCATTGACGATTCTGTTACCTTGTACTCCAGCATGTCCGGGGACCCAATATAGCCCCACTGCATACTGGGTAGATATGTCATTCTACACCTTTTGGCACTGATGGACCAAAGGAGACATTGTTCTGATGGCCTTGAGAGCTTTCAAAGCCTCTAGACTATTAGAGCAGATACTCACGGATTTCTCCAGTCTGTTCTG
>Ga0123352_10008712_pt1 | contig 15790 bp, 8 predicted proteins | sample TergutLab28metaG_FD_89700 | JGI IMG/M metagenome (GOLD analysis project Ga0123352, IMG submission 89700) | Labiotermes labralis P1 segment gut microbial communities from Petit-Saut dam, French Guiana - Lab288 P1 | ecosystem: Host-associated > Arthropoda: Insects > Digestive system > Gut ... | reverse complement strand
TTCCACAATTGTAAACACTATGGGATCCCAAAGTGGATAAAGCATCTGGTAACGGAAAATGTTGTAAGGGCCTGAAGATGACTAACTTTTAGTCGAAACATGTAGCCTTGCTTAAGAATAAAAGATTGTGCTGACGCATACTGTGTAACGTTAATTGAATTGCAAGCACATCGTGATGCCTTCATTCAGAACATCATGAATATCTCTACGTCTTTTACGCCTAGATAAGGAAGTTGCACCAATTTCCGAATTATTGCGTCCTTTTATAAGGAAAAGGAGAAGAAGTGGCCAAATGATAATAAAGTAGGATAGGTTATGAGATTTACGCGCTGTTGTTTTTTTCGATATTTCCCTACGTTTTGAGGAATCGTATTTCCTTCATCTTCGGGGTTAAGCAGTCCAAGGAGAGATCTCGTGGTCTATTTTGTCTCTTAAAAAAATTCCTTTCATCAGCCAACATTCCAATAGTCATGCTGATTAAATACTGAAATACTTCTTCTTATCTCATTTGTATGTTTGTGTGATTATAAATTTTACGTTTCGTTTCCAATAAATCTTACTGCTTGCATGAAGACGAAGGCACGACAACACAGCGCAACTTCCCAGAAGACTGGAACCTTCGGCAACATTTCCGTGGGAACTTCATACCTCGCAATGGTCATTAGCTTTTGCTTAATATCCGGCACGCCTTCCGTGAAGTTACCTGGAGCAAATGGAGTGATGATTTAAATGAAAGCGTGATGCCAGTGTTGAATAGAAATTGCTGTAAGTGGGCAGGTGTTTCAAATTAGTAATCTCTGGAACGAAGACTAAGCAAATATAAGTCCCCGATGAACTAACTTAGTGCTATAGAATTATTCGTAAGAAAATGATATGATGAAGAAATAGGTTTACTGCTATATTCACAACAGTCCATCAACCGACAGGGATCCAGTCCCAACCCTCAGGTTCTCTCTTAATATCAGGACAAATGCAATAACGCTTCATCTCTCTCCTGTGTGTTCCGTTCATGTTTACTGACCAAAATCCATGAACACTTCTAACGTCTTCCATGCATCTTTATCGTTGCACCGTGCATTTAGTAGAGTCATTCAGTTAGCATACCAACTAATGCACATACATAAAATTTCACATTAAAACACTTAAAATCGCTCCAACATGTTTCAGTCCTAAGATCATCTTCAGGGAGCTAAACTGTTCCTTGCTAACATTTTTAAAAACACTCACTAATTAATCAGTGAGTGTTTTTAAAAATGTGACTTTAGCAAGGAACAGTGTAGCTCCCTGAAGAAGATCTTAGGATCGAAACGTGTTGGAGCAATTGTAAATGTTTTAGTGTGAAATTTTATGTATGTGCATTAGTTGGTATGCTAATTAAATGTCTTCCATGCATGTTACATACCTTGCGTTATTACAATTTATAACTCTAGAAACAGTGCTTCCATTTAAAACACGTGCAGTGTATTTGTATGTGAATGAACGGAAGAGTGAACGGACAAGTGCATGAATGAGTGCGTGAATGTGGACTCACTAGGGGCACGTAATAACGAATTTTGTAGTCCCTGCATTTGGATACAAATTCAGTAATCTTTCGGACGTGTGTAAAATGTGTTCAGCGACTCTCCCCCTGCAACTTGTCCGGAAACACCACACACCGCAGCTGTCTTAGCTTTCGTTTATTGCAATGTCATTATGCGCGGCCAAGTATGTATTGCTGAATCATGTCAGTCAGTAGGCTATACGTGCCCCCAAGTTCATGGTTATTCATTCGTTACCACTGTAGCATTAAAAAAGATAATTGAAAACAGTTATCGAATTAGCGATCCATTTCAAAAGTCGTTAATGTTCTCTCAAAGCAATCACTCTTCCCATTTCCTCTTTGAACATGCTTGAAGCAGCAAATGCGATAGTATTATTATTATTATTATCATCATCATCATCATCATCATCATAACGTACTTCATGGACATGGATATACGTTAACGTCACAAGAAGGCATGTCTACTTAAGTGTCGAAGACATGTTGTTTGTGACCTTCTGCATAAGGTCACATCCAGCTTGCAAAGAGAAAGGTATGAATGTAATTCTGCTCTCTGCTCGCACCCTATGTGATGGTGGTGGCTGGTGGTGGTAGTGGTGGTGGCGGCGCATACCTTTAAGCTATTTGTTGTAGTAAATCGTGCAGGCTTGTACAGCCGTAACAGCTTATTCATAAGTGACGTCATGAATGCAATCTTTTGTTTTATGGTAGGTAATAGCAGTGTGGAGCATCACGGCTGTCGGTGCATTTAATGTAAAAACGGCTTATGTTTCTACTTACAGCATTTGTAAACTCTGTTAGAAACGCTCAGGTTTAGTGAAGATTTTTTCGTAGCAGTTATGTAAGAGATTAATTAATAGTATTTATGTTTTAATAATTATGTGCCCCCCTAATTTTACTCAGAATTGTAACAAACGTCTACAAGAACGTATTCGGAAAGTCCCAGTTGCGGTACTTGGCCTAAGACTGCCACCTATGAAGTTTTCCTTTTTTACCTCAGATATTCCGGGACAGTCCCTCAGGTTAGTCCTATGCTTGTTCCTTCCTTGAAGAGATATCACTTATCCATTGAGTAGCTATCAAATATTTTTCATAGTCTTTTATAAATGAAAAGAGTTGCAGTTATGTGGAAGGCAGAACCACGGAAACTGATGTTGGTCCTTGTTTTTGCAGTTTGGCAACAAAATACGCTTCAGATTTGTATTTAAGCGTTTTCACGCTTGCAAAACGTTATTATTCCAAGACGAACTCCAAAGCAAAGAAACCTTTACGTCAGTCTTAATGTGTTACTGTATTGATTAAAAATTTTCGAGCTGTTTTTCGTTTGGGTTGTTTTAAGTCACTATATGAGCTATAGAACTCGTGTAACGTCGAAAGAGAAGTGTAACATTTATTATGAACGTTCAGCTGAGAGGTGTGGGCGAGAAAGTGGTGTTGGTATATTTAAAGCTGTCTCGTTGGAATGTAAGGAAAGACAAGGCCTTTGATGATGGTGGCTTCTGTTAGACTGGAGACAGAAAAATAAGATTTTTTGGACGCAACACTATTTGAAAAATTTTGGTTGTATTTTAGTCCTTTCTTCATTGCGTGTCCAAAATGTTGCTCTGTTGGGAAAGTTCTTTTGTATATATGCTGACACTTTGTCATGTTGATCAGTAACCTGTTCGTTGAATTCTTTAGTGATTGCTATGTAAAGGTACTTACCTGTTCCAACAGTGAGGTGAAAAACTTGAAATGCTTTTATCAGTCCGTCTGATGTCAGAGACAGACATTTGATGTCTCCGTAACTGATTAGGTTACGTGTGTCTATTGAATATCCATTTTAATTGACAATAAGACTACAGTGTAAGCACTGTACCTTTGAACCCGTTTTTGGCATTTCTGGGCTTAGCTACCTTTATACGTCTGTACTTTGTATTCAAACACGATTACTTTTGTACAGTTATTGGTCCAAAGAGACTGTATAACTTCTTCATATTCGGATAATTTTTTTTATGTAATGGGAGATTTGATGCTCTCAAAACGGCGGTGCTGAAGATTCTTCTGGAATGTGACATCGTGTTTTTGAGTAAAGTGTTCCCAGTGTTTTAAAGGCTCGTGATGCCTTCATTTTCAATGTCAAGCAGTTCATGTCACATTTATTCCTAGAATAAATAAACAACAAAAGACCAAACTTCGCCCGTTAACATAACATGGAGGCACAGAGGGGAGAAAACTACAGCTTTCCTCTGTCTTTAAATTCTGCGCTAGATGGGGGTGTTTCGTGAAAACCAGGCTCCGGCAGGATTACCCGCGGGAATGACCCGGTACTCATTGTAAAGGAGGCTGAGTGGGCTCCAGAGCAGGTCTGGACGGTTGCGAGATTCTCGCCTCCACTGGGTTTCGAACCACGAACTGCTCTGCCCAGCCCGCAGCGAGTCGCTAATAGCTACGCTTTTCGGGCCTACCAAGAAATAAGTAACACCATATCAAAGGTACGTTAGGGTAAAGTTTGCTGGTGTTTGGAATTTGCTGCTTGAGCCCCTCTCAGATGGTCACATTTTGTAGTCCTACGTTGTTACGTCTTTTTTTTTTTTTACTTCGAACAATTGCGCACATCTTGCAAGATGTTACTAAAGTTATTAAGATCTGTCACTATAATTGTTTGTAGACATTATTTATAAGTCTGCGTCGATTTTTTAAATTTATCTGTCTTGCATACCCCCAAATATTTACTCCGCCGGAACATTTTGTAATTTTTTAATGATAAGCAATGTAGTTTACACAATTTTAGAGTTATTCGTAATCTGTTTAAATACCAAATTTAATGCTTCTGTACGTAATCAATATGTGTTAAATCTTATGAATGCACTTTTATATTTTCTTTGATTATGCTGCATGTACATCGCACGAAGAATTAAGGCAGCTTATTACCGATACCTATCTTTATCGATTACTATCGATGGCAATCATGTTCATGCTAGAAATCAAAACAATACTAACTTAAACGTAACTAGATCTTCACACGCAGCTCCTGTTATTTCTATCGGATGTTATCCAAACGTTAATTTTTTAAAATATTTTTATTAACTCCACGAACATAAATATAACAAAATCCCCCCTGTAGGAGTCGAGTTGTACCATGTGACCAGCAGAAGGATGGACATATATTACGAAGTTACTAGTCAGTCTTGGCGACTTTTTGAACACGCTAAAAATATTCAGATGATAAATCTGTACATAATCCATCCACTGCTCCCACCTGGCATATCATCTGTGACGGATTATATGAAACTTCCTTCTGGAGAACTCTGTTCAACATCTCGCTCATTCCGACTTTCCTAACCGAAATTTCCCATCACGATTGCAGCAGTAAGGATCAGTATTTGAATCTTAACACTTCCTTCCCTTTCTTCATAGTTTTGTCTTTATGTTAAATTGTTTACTGTTGTAGCGTACAGGTTACGTACGCCAGGTCACCAAATCTAGCAACCAATAGCTTTCGACTGTACTAAGACAATAAAGGAGTTCTAGTAGACAAAAAAAAAAAACACCCTGTTTCTGTGGAATTTTAAACGGAACTGGATGCCCGTTGTTTCCTGCCTCGTAATAGATCAAAGTAAACATTAAAATCACCAATATGTTTAAACACTGGAGATTAGAGGTATTATTTTAAAATTATTAAGACCAGACAAATTTTATTTTTTTATCTAATTCGGCACCACTCCATGGAAACGTGGTAAGAGACAATGGTGGTATTGCGCCATGAATTCTTGTCTTCGGCATTTTGTGGAGATTGTTCTCGCCCTGGTCACTTAAACACCAGAGATAGTCTCTATTACTCTTCCAATAAGAGGCTGAATGGTCCCCAGGAATTGTTTCAACACGACAGGATTTAGACAATTCATTGCCCTTCCTGATAATGAACCCAGGTCATGATTCCATAGCCTAGTCACTACACAGACTGCATTGTTCCGGCTTCATTTTAAAATTATTAATTGTGTTATAGTTTTGTTTTGAAGTTGAGATTAATGTGTGTAGCTATGCACATTAAACTGTGTGCAAATGCCTGATGCAGAGCGCATATCTAATACGCGTACGTTACCGGGCCTTTCTATCGCCCCTGGGAAGACAAGCTAAATATTTTCGTATTCCCGTACTTGCAACAAGTCTGTACGCGTAATAGACTGATGCCGTGTACTGAACACTTCGCTTCTTGACCTTTGCACTCACTTGAGTATTCAAACCAATGGTTATACTTGTGGCTGCAAAGCAACGTGTATGGTAAGTGGGTATTGTCGCGAATTCCATGTCATGTTTCTCAGAAAACATGGCTGACATATCAACATAAGTTACTATGTGCCTTCTTTGGTGCAATATTGTAAGTGTACGGTATAAGGTGTTACCCTTATTACAGGATGCCATCGGTTATGTGACGAAGCTTGCATTCGATAAGTTTAATATATTTTCTGGAAAACGGATGCCATAGATTGAAATAGCATGCTTGATTTAGTAATGGATTATTTAGGAAATAAAATATATATACAAGAATCATATTTATCATGCAATAGTTAAAAGTACAATTACATATGCAGCAGAAAGATGGTGTTTAAAAGTAAAAACGGCAGCAAAACTGAATTTCACAGAAATGGACTTTTGACGACGCTCAGTTCGAATTTCCAGGAAGGACAAAATTAGGAATACTATTATTAAACAAAAAAAAATGAATATAGTAAGGTCGCTTTTAGACGATATTAAAACCAAACAACTTAAATGGTATGGACATATTTAAAGAATGGAAGTGGGGAGATTGCCAAAAGACATTATGAAATGGCGTCCACCAGGAAGAAGAAAACGAGATAGACCTATACTTACCTGGGCAGAAGGGATTGGAGGACTGATGGGAGAAAAGGGATTAACAGAAGAAGACTGAAATGACAGGAGCAACTGGAGGATGAAGATAATTTAATTGTTAAATGGGCGCAGGAAGATGTGGTAACATTGTACAACCGGCTAATAAATAAAATAAATACACACACACACACACACCACACACACACACACACACACACACACACATATATATATATATATATAACCCTACAATAGGAATTGTCAGTATTAAGAAATAAAAATAATTTTTATTAAAAGCATAAATTAACACAAAGCTGAACATTTATTTTAAAGGAGTTTATCTGCTCATTGTCTTTCTTAATTGTGCATGTTTTTCACAATCCAAGCCTACAGACAATTCAAAAGTATTCTTAAATTTCGGTCAAAATTCGAATTATTCCTTAAGATACATAATTCACTCTCAAGTTCATTGACAATGCATAATTTCTTGTACGACAGTAACGGAATGGTCAACAGTGTTGAAAATAATCTACTCCGAAATCCCATTCCCGAATGTGGATTGTAAGAAAGTTTTTAAGAACAACTAACACAAGTGTGACAATGAAGGCTCACTGATCTCTCTTTAAAGCCGAGTATTAATTAATACTAAGACTAGTTTATATTTTTAGACGGCAAATTTCTATCACATTCTTTGTACTCGCCTAGTGTGAAACCTAACGACGTTTTAAAGAACGGAGTACATAGAAATAATTTTCGGAATCTCATTTTCAGCTACGTTTATGTTTATTTTCCATAGAAATTTTTGCTTGTTTTCTATTCTTACGTTCGAATATTGTAGTCCTATAATTTTCCTACGTCGATGTGTAGACGCCACAAAACGCAAAACATGCCCCCGATTTCTGAAAATTTCGAATATGAAAAATACACCTGTGTGTGTGTGTGTGTGTTCTTGCGTGCGAGCGTCCCTGCAGCATTGACGCACGTGTAATAAAAGAGACTTAGATTGCTTTTGCATTTTCATACTTCTGTAACAATGAAGGATCGTCGAAGCTTCATGAAGGGAAGTTTGATAGAGACGCGATATACTCTTCCTAAGTCTGAGACTGGTGTTTGTTCGGTATGTGCTGAAGAGTGACTACGCTTCCTTCACATTGCAACTGGCCCCTTTCTTCGCTTTTCTTGAAATGTGCTGTTTAGGACCTACCTTGCAAGTCATCAATACTGTTCTGGATCCCGTCATCACTGGCCATCCTTCCTACCTATCCTAACTACATCTGAGCATTTCTCATCTCGACACTGACGTTGAAGGAAACAGTTCCTCCGTATCGTCGGTAACCACATAGGAAACCCAGCGCTATTTTTTGACAGTTCACCGCGACATTATCTTATTTGAATCTTACTTTTACTACCTTAGAACCTGAAATATTATAACAGAATTTGCACGTGTTATTATATAGTCGACCTCGATATAGCACCACCCTCATTTAGCACCCATACACGTCTGCGAGCAGAAATTTCGATTTAAGCCCACCCACATTGTAGCGTTACAAATGGTTGTGAGCGATGTATGGCGCTGTATCTGGGTTTGACTCTGTGTCTGCCGTGATGCTGGGAGTTGGAGGTTAGTCAGAATGCAAATAAAACGAGCTCGTGTATTACACAATGCAAATTACTACACACTATCTTCCGGACTGATTCTGTATGTACAGATGGAATGAGCACATATCCTAGAATGGAGACGATTTTAATGCAATATTGCACAAAGTAACAAGCAGAAACATTTAAGCTAAACCTATTATTTTAAGTTATATTAAGTTATTTGACCTCCAATTATCGGTTTACAGATATTCAGTGACGGCACTATAATTAGCCCAGCACATGTCATATGTAAACGAGTTCACTCCGAAGTTTTGTAAGCGTGGCGGGTGTCACTGTAGCCGCAGCAGGTCGTACCGTCCCAGCAGGTTTTGGCATGATGGTGGGGAATGGTGGAACGTAAACTGCTTTTTTATGTACATCAAGAAGAAGGGACCAAATGATGTGATGTCAGAGGAACAAGGCAGCCAAGTGATAGGGTCGCCCCCGTCAATCCGTTTTCGTGAAGTCTCGTCCTGACTACAATGTCCACATTGCTTACTTCCATGATAAACACTCTTAGATAGAATGGGAATATCAGGAAATTGTCCTTGTTAGATTGCCCCGGAAATTGATAATTTTAAACTGTCTTTTCTTGAAGGAACTTTCGCTGCAGCTCCGTCAACTACGTGTAATATGCTCTAATCTCTGTGACGCAGTAATTCTTCCAGTACAAATGTGTAGCTCCACATTGCGATATTGCATTTAGTTGTTGCCTTAGAGAACTAGCTACACTGAAAGCTTTTGCAGAAAATATAAATGAAGACCCGGGTTTGAGAGATGGTGGTGCAATCTGTTGACTGGTAAATAGTCACCGACGTTTCGATAGCTCGTAACGCTTCCAGTTCTGAACCAAGAAGTCCATTCTTGTCGGGGTCTTTGCCCCTCATTATGAAGGCTCTAATGTCCTTCGAAACCTTTGTAACTGTTTACCAATCGACATGAAGTAATATGTCTCAAGACTTGCGTCTTCAGTTTTATTTGCTGTAACATTCCAGTCTGGCTGCTAGTTCTAATGCATAATTAATATTCAGTCTCGCAATATAGAGGCACTTGGATCTTACGCAACACCACTGTGAAAACCTTAAATTTCGCAAACGTAAGTATGTTTGTATACATTCATATGCAGTCATGAAACTAATAAACCTAGTACATGCAATCTACACTGCCTTAAATCTAAGACCTTAAAAAGTACGACGTTGGTAAGTAGTATCATGGAAGGTCGAAAATTTTAATCACTTGCGGCATATGATAAATTGAGGGTCATATTTAAATTCAAGGGCATTTCTTCCTAGTACAAAGGAAGTAGAAAAGCTGCCTAAGGTATTGGTTATTGAGCGTGTATGTTACACGTGTTAACGACTCGGAAGAATGGTTTGAAATTGTCATCAGTGGAAAGGAACAACTTTCTTGTAGCGTACTAGCCTATGATGTATAGGAAAAGACAGTAGGTTACATTTTGTGAAAGGTGGAACTGGTACCGTCATGAACGATTAAACTTAGAACGTAGAAAGGAGGAAAAATGATCAGAGGTTTACCGTCAGTAATTTTTAAACTACTAGTTAAGAAGGTGCCGGAACGTATCCTGTCAACATCCAGTCAACATAAGCGCATGACATATACCAATTACTTTATATACAGAGTAGTGCCTCCTGATGATGAGCAGTAAGCCTGCTCGAAACATGTAGAGGTTAATTATTGAAATAAATTGAAAGTAAACAGTGCATCCTGTTGGTTCTTATTGTATGGATATATCACGATGCACGGTCAACAAAACATAAAAAAAAAGTGCCGGCAGTTTCCAGTTAGGGAGAAGTGCGGGAAGCGAAGTTATTCAAATTGACCCATGACCAGGGGGTGGAATTTTGTTATTAAAACATTGTCTCTTACGTATGGTTACTGACATCCTTTGCAGGGTTTACTGAAGCTTGACTCCTAGGCATAATGATTTTTGTCACCCCAAGACATACACCATACACGCTTCCACGGTGGAAGCGAAAATTTAAGACATGAAGGTAGGTTTTAAAAAACATGGAAACTAGCTACAATAAATAATACTTTCGAATGACAGCTGCCACATATTGAGTACATAAATGTATGTATTTTACCGCTAGAACTTCGTAAAATGCGATCATACTCCTTACTTAACTATTAGAACATTTCACTGACATAATCTCCCCCTTTTGAACTTAGTCCATTGTCTAAATTTTTTTAACAAACACGAAGTTTCGAAAGCCGGCTTTGCTTCCATCTTCAGGTAAAGAAGCTCCTAACGTAGTGGATCCCTTAGATCGAGCTAGTCTCCGGGGACCGCCAGGTTAGGTGCTTTTTACCTGAAGGTGGAAGCAGAGCCGGCGTCCGAAACGCCTTATTTGTTAAAAAATTTTGGACGATGGACAGTATCAAAAAAAGGACATTGTGTCAGTGAGTCATGCACCATCATCAAAGCCCTATGGTGCTGAATCACTAAAATGTTTATTCAATCAATATAAATTAATGAGAAAAAAAATTCCGAGAAGAACTAAAAACCTTCTTTCCTAATGAAGAGATTTATAGTTTTTCACGACCACTAATACTATTTTTGTTATTGAACTATATTTGGAAGGAATTATTATTTGACACATTTTTCTACGTTTTAATTTCTATGGATATAACCACAAAATTTCGCATCATAGTTATGCTTACAAAATGTTGAATTTTAAATAAAAGTTTACATATTCTGTGTTGGTATTTTACGATACGAGTGTTTCTTTTTATCAAATCCAAGATTTGTCAAGGTAACAGCAGCATTCAACAAGATGAAGGATATTTTTACCAAAAAATCCGACTAAAATTTGAGGAAAAAGATACTGAAATGCTACATTTAAGCTTAACATTTATGGAGATGAAACTTGAACACTTCGGAACAAGATCAGAAATACTTTGAAAGTTTGAAATGTGGTGTCAGAGAAGAACGGAGATCAGTTGGAACGACCGTATGAAGAAGGGAAATTTTCACTTGAGTCAAGCAAGGCAGAAAGGGATACCCTACATATAATAAAATGCAAGTAGACCATTTTATTGGCCACGTCTTGCGTAAGAGCTGCCTTCTAAACAACGCTACTGAAGGAAAGATAGAAGGGACGAGAATAGGAGGGAGGAGGCGTAAACAGCTACTGGATTACCTGAAGGAAAAGAGAAGATAACTGAGTTTGAAAGTGGTGCACAACATTGCCCTCTCTGAGAAAATCTTTTTGAAAGAACCTCATTATCTCTCGCAAAATAGACAAGGCCATGAATGAATTATTCATCTTAGCACAATCACTGAAAAATTAAATTCTTGAAATTTTATGTGAAATTTTACTTCCTGCCTCCCAGAGAAGATAGCACCATTCCACTTCTATACAATAAATTCCAATCAGTTACTGCTGTTAAAGGGACTAGTCGATATGTATAGTGAGAATACTAACCACACTGCTTGGGTGCAATGCAGAGATTTATTTTACAGCAGTTGGTGCCTCTAATCGTCACTGGGCTTTAGGGGTATAACAAAATTCCGAACAGGATTGATCGAAATTTGAATCCATTCCCATGACGTAATGGGAAATTACTAGACCACAACATAATCTATAGGACTGGTAGTTTATCTGTCACATTTCTGCTCATGATTTTTACTACACTGCAGAATTACAGTTGGACAATATACTGTCGTGTTTGGATGCTTTTTATTTCCTTGTGTGCCTTCTCTAAGCGAGACATTCCTCTGCGGATTAAGTACTGCACGGGAGAAGGTATGACGAATTCGGTTTGTGGTATTTTGTATCTGTGCCGCCTGTACGTCACGGATTCTCTCCCTCAAGTGTACTATTAATGATGGTTGTACCTGCCTTGTTTGAAGTATACCAAGCACGTAGGAATTCCTTTCTTAACTTTCCCCACTGAAGCGGCTGTAAAGTGCCTCTTTTAACGTGATTTCAGATTCGTCAGTACGAATATACTATTCAGTGTTGCCGTATTTTATTTAAAATCATTTTTGTATGCGCAATAATGAGGCAATATTACAGTGCGATTCGGTGAAAGATTACTTTTTGAAACTCGAAATATACCCCACCTTGAAATATACCAGACCGTCGATCTTTCCTCGACTTGGTCTCTGCGATGTAACTGTGGACGGGAAAGTTTAAGGTGAGGATGTACCTTAAGGCCAGTTTTTTAAGTCGTCTGCTATCAGGTATCAGGTGTCCCGAGGGATTATCTAGTGTGAAAAATAGGCATAATAGCTCTTCAGCCCATCATAGTGCATTTTGTATTAAGCAAAGGCAGTGCTATGGGTAGACCTAACCAGTGGTCAGATTTGCTTGCTGCTATATTGGCTTGTCATCCCTCGTGTATTTGTGCTAGCAGTTTGTGTAGAGTAAGATTTAAGCGTATGGAAAAAATTACTCATAGCATAATAAATGGAGGTAAATTTGTCTCTTGGTTGTGCACGATATATGAATGTATTGGACGTTGTAAATAAAGATAGTCGTACCTCACTCATCTTTGTGTAAATTAAAATCGACTAAGTAAGTCTGTTTTCTTATTCCAATGAAATTAGTTATCATTTACTATATCTTGATACCTATGCAACAGGTTCCCTTACTCCCTTCGGCGAGGATAATATTCAGATTGGTTTTAAGGGAAGCTGTTTTGTTACTGATGTTCAGAGGAACCAGCACGTTATTAACTCCAATATCTGATCTTCTAATTCCGTGTCAAATATTGAATCTCATTAAAAATCAGCGTAGACCATTTATTGTAATGTTACTTCTACAGATAAGCATCAACGACGAAGCTGCTACAGACCAACCTCGCAGTAACAATTGGTTTTTAAGAACTGGCATTGTATTCTCCCTGAAGGTGGTACAAATGTACCGAAACATGATGCATAAGCTCATTTAATTGAAGAATAAAAAACCAATTAAATGCCACTTATTATTTTACTGTACTTCTTATAGGCTCAAAATGTTTCGGACATTACTATGCCCATCATCAGGAGCTCGCGACTATGATGTTGATTACCACATTTGTCGTTTCGTTCTTGGTTTGCTGTAGGTTGGAGGTTAGGTGCGGTTAGGCTGGAGTAGAGTAGCTTTAGCTTCAGCCTGCAGCCCGGACACTACTCCAGCCTAACTGCACCTAACCTCCAACATACATCAAACCAAGAACGAAACGTGGTAATCAACATCATAGTCGCGAGCTCCTGATGATGGGCATAGTAATGTCCGAAACCTGTTGAGCCTATAAGAAGTACAATAAAATAATAAGTGGCATCTAGTTGGTTTTTTATTCTTAAGTTATCACAATGAAGCACGGTCCAATAAACATCAAGCTCATTTAATGTTTGCACTTATTAAGAATGTGCATTTAGATGGTAAATAAATGGTTTAAACTGAATATGAAAAACGTACGGGATGTACAGCTTTGAAACCTCATTAAAAATGTTTTCGACTAGCACACGATTTACAAATAATAACATAAACTGTCGTAGGCATGCCATCCTGTATTTTAAATGGACTGCACTAATTTTCTAATGCGATATGTAATTATTTTATTAAACCAGATACGAATACAATTGTGCTTGATTCAGAAATGTGCGACAGCTGCTTTTTTTCAGATGCAGCATCTCCATCCAACGTCGTCAAAAACATTAAAACTGTTGGAACTTATCGGCAACATAGGAACACATATTTGTGGATGGCGTCCCAAAGTAGTCGCCAAATTTGACATTCAGAGGACCGTGAATCGTGATATATTCTTATGATATGTTCTTATAATAAAACCAACGAGACGCACTATTTCTCGAATTTATTTTTGGAATAGAAGTCTACATGTTTCGGACAGGTTTTCTGTCTATCATCAGGAGTCTAGTACTGTATACACATCAGTAGGTATATGTCATACAGGTTATGCTGACTGGTTGCTAGCGGGATCAGGATCCCGCTAGCAAGCAGTCAGCATAACCTGTATGGCACATACCTATTGCTGTTTCTACAGTACTAGACTCCTGATGATGGACAGAAAACCTGTCCGAAACATGTAGAGTTTTATTTCAAGAATAAATTTGAGAAATTAGTGCATTTCGTTGGTTTTATTATAAGAATAGTCGCCAAATATTTTCAGAAGCACTTTAACACAGTGAGCTGAAGCGAAACTGTAGAGTGACAGAATGTCCGTTTGGCTCCCATTAATAAATCAAATGAATTGGGCGTGGGGGACAGGTCATTGGCATTCGAAAAAAAAAAACAGACTAATCTGCAAAGTACCACAGGTATTTATTTTACTGCCAACAGCAGATCGTGCTCAAAATTTCCCCTCCTATCTGCGCGTTTAAATTGACACGCAGAATCGTAAGCTTCAGAATTGTCCTCAAATTTTCGCTAGTCACATGCATTTTTATTCGATGAAGTTGTCAGACGATTCCATTTTAATATCTCTTTTTTCATAATTGAGTCCAGACACTGCCGTCGTCTTCTCTACTTCTTCAGAACACTAACATTAATGAACTGTGATTATAGAGTCTTAAATTTCAACAACTGTAAAAAGTGAGAAATTACCTTCGACCGGTAAGCCGACTCAAGCGGCAGCAAATCTGACGGTTACTTTGGAGTTATTTTTCGAATCTCTATCGAGGAACTTCAAGTCTACCCCAGTCCTTCCAGGCAAATGCCTGAACAGTACCAGATGCTAGGCCAAAAACTTTTCTCTTTACATATTTTTTAAATTAATTCTTCATATTCATCGTTGGTGTTGAGGTTATGGGTTGTTGACAGCATCGTTAAATAAACACAGACAGTTGACCTATCTCAATTATAAGCAGTAAGCTTTATGATGGTGTTTCAATTTTTATATTACTGTGCTTGTACTTCAGAATAACATATATCATTTTTGAGGTGCTCTCTGACACGTTTTCATGTTCAGTTAATGGCATAATCCTAAATGTATAATGATTTGTTGCTAGGTTTAGAGCTTTTGACTGTAACAAGTGTGTCATAGCACATGAGTGCGTGACTGCGCGGTGCTGTAATTCTATTGTGCACAATAAATGAAAGAAATTTGCGCACATACATACACTTCGAAAATGTAGGTTAAAAATTTTTAGGCCCATTCTTGCTCTCGTTATGCTGCCCACAAGAATAGTTTCATGCCAAGGAGTAAGAGAGATTCAAAGTATTTATCGAAACTACTCATAAAACGTGCACTTTGACAACATGATTGCTGCTAGGATAAAACTTACTATTGCATAGTATTAAGTTACAAAAACTTAATTGCATTTCTTCATGAGATGAAAAAACTGCCCAATTGCAAACTTGGGGCCTCAGTTTTACCTTTCCCTTACAAATGAGATATTTCAAGAAAAAATAATTAAGACACTGGCGAATAAAACTTTATCCAGACAGTTTATCTCTGACAGTTGCAGTAACGTCGCAGATCTAAAAATGACAGGCAGAATACACACGTGAGCAAGCGAATACGTATAAAATACACGCGAATATTTATAGGATATATAAGACTTTTTATTATTTCCTATTCTAAAAGTTAGCTCTGTGTTTTTAGTACAGTGTCCAAATTACTTAGGATATGGCTGGATGTCCAGGCAATCGGGTTCAATTCTCGGCGGGGGTGAAATTTCGTATTTACACCCCTGTTTTCAGATCCGCACTGGGGGGGGGGGGCCATTCCTTCTTTTGTGGAAAATGGTTTTGTTCCTTGGGGTGATTCGGGTCGGAGCCTTTAGTTCAATACTTCCTTTTTTTATTGTTG
>Ga0123352_10008711_pt1 | contig 15791 bp, 5 predicted proteins | sample TergutLab28metaG_FD_89700 | JGI IMG/M metagenome (GOLD analysis project Ga0123352, IMG submission 89700) | Labiotermes labralis P1 segment gut microbial communities from Petit-Saut dam, French Guiana - Lab288 P1 | ecosystem: Host-associated > Arthropoda: Insects > Digestive system > Gut ... | reverse complement strand
TAACGTACATAAATAATTGTTGGGGCTTCAAAATTTGTAAGTCTGGTTTTCGTGTTTGCAACAGCAAGTGAAATGAAGTTTGAAATGTCTTCTGAGACGAAGACTGGAGCAGCACAGCGCTGCAGGAGTGGAAAAATACTTATGGAAATGTGAGCATGTTCAAACATAAAATGCAGAAAATAATTTTCCATTCACGGAATTACCACAGTTCCTTTGTACGGTGTTACTGTGCATTGTAAGTTGAGCCAGTATAATGTGACAAGGCACAGAACTGATTACCAAACAACAGAAAGTCGACTAGATTATTTGCTGTTCTTTGAGTAAGTTCGCTTGAGAATTCTGTGTGTTCTGAAACAGAGGACGAGAACACTATGGAAAACTACAGGCTGCCACAATGTGAAACAGAACACAAGCACATAATGAGCAAGAACAGAAGACGCACAAATTTCAAACAAAAAGAACACCCTGTATTAACTGCTACTAGTTTATGGACTATATACTGCGTCTATCTGCTTAGAGAAGCAGAATGTATAATAATACTGCAGCAGATCTACAAAATCCGCAAACGTGCAGGTTGTGTGAGCGTAAACCAGATATTCCATAATATAACACGATATAAGAACAACCAGGTGGTTACATTACTGCAGGGCTGTACAAGGAGCTTGTAATGACTGGCGACAGTACAATAATGTATAGCTGTCAGCTAATTAATGTAATTGAATGTTGCGTGTTTAGGTAATTATACTGTGACGGTCTGTAACTGTGTGTTCTAGCAGCAAGACATTCTGATAATAATTGTAAGCACACTGAATATGGATATGAATTTGCTGCTAAATACTTTTCGTAAATCTTTAAATCTTCTTCTCTAAATCATTGCGTACGGACACAAAAACGGACACACAACTGGGCACACAAGAGGACACAGAACCAGGCGCACAACCAGACACAAACAGAAACACAACCAGACGCACTACCAGACACACAACCAGACACAAAACCGGACACATAACCTGACACAAAACCGGACACAAGCCCGGAAACAAAACCGAAAACACAAACATAAACACAAGCAGTCAAACAATCAGACACACAACCAGACTCATCACAAGACACACAACAAGACACATCACGAGACAAACAACCGGACACACAACCAGACACAGCCACTGCATAAAAATTACTTGTAACACTCCATGCCACACAACCAAATAAAATTACCGAAATTAACTCTCAGTTACAATTATTCCGATATAATACAGCAGTCCCTAAACAATTCTGAACGGCAGGTGTTCCGGAAAATTTTGGGTAAATGTAACACTCCCTTCCTTCCTCTCCGACCATTGTGCGGATCAAAGGGAAATCTATGGCAATCCGTACTGCGGCACTGGTGAGGTGTTTGAAGTGGGAAGAGTCTGCAATTTGTATTTGCTTAGCAGGGAGGAAGTGATCTGTCGGCTGTCGTAGCTTTCTGTGTCACTTATTTCGGTATTGCAGTAAAATAATAGCACCAATTTCCCATTAATAATAACAATATTATCATCATCATCATCTCCAGTTAAGCCCAGTATTTAATCTTCAAGTAGATTGATTCAGATTTCAGTGAAGATGATTTGTATGTTACAAATGTCACAGGGTTTACCTCTCGGTGTTCGATTTCTTAAGTAACCCAGAACTATCGCTCGACACATATTGTCCGGATTGCTAAGGGACTTCTTTGTATATCGTCCGTGGAAATAAGTAAGTATCAAATTATGAAGTTAACCTTCATTTGCTGCTGACAGTCAACAGGCCACGGTGTGTCACCAAATCAAACCAAAGCAACCGTCAATTATTCAGGTTGTGTTTGGCTGCAATGTGTTGCTGTGTGCTGAAGCCAACAGCGGCTCTCTTTTACAGTCACCCTATAACGGTGAATTGTGGTACTGAGGACCTAATTTTGGTACTGAGTACTTAATTTTGGTACTTAGTACCTAATTGCTGTACTGAGTACCTAATTTATGTACTGAATACCTAATTAGTATAAACGTTGCAACTATGTGGTTTTTAACTAAGAAAGGTTTTCTAAGAATTTGGAGCCCATTTGCTTTAGACCCAAGTTGAGTTCATAAAAATTTAAATCAGTATCAGATTTTGTATATTATTTTGGCAATAAACACATTGTTATGAATACATTAAAACTGCCTTGAGGAATCACAAAACACTCAGAGTTCACCACTGTACTAGCGAGTATGAAATTTCCAATCCCTTCTGTACTGAAAATATTATTTGATTTTGCGTTTAAAATATTTTTTTCTACGCTTTTCAGCAGTGCAGACCACACTACACTGTTCATAGAGAGCTGCGTTCTGAATGTGGCGAATTGGTTAGGTTGGGAGAGAGGAGACTGAAGGCGTGGTCTTGTTTATTTAGTGGAGATGTTCGCAGGGAACACTCGAGAGAGTAACAGTTAAGCTTGTGGTGAATTAAAAGATTTTAATTCGTTTATGAATAGAAGCAAAATACTTAAATAAAAGAACACAACTACACCACAGTAAAGGTTAAAACTACATCACAATAAAGACCACATTTACACCACAATAAAGAACACAATTACATCACAATAAAGAACACAATTACTCCACAAAAAGAACACAACTACACCACAATAAAGAAAACAAGTTCACCACAATAAAGAACAAAACTACAACACAATAAAGAACACAACTACACCACAATAAAGAACACAAATACACCACAATAAAGAACAAAACTACATCAGAATAAAGAACAAAACTACAACACAATAAAGAACACAACTACACCACAATATAGAACAGACCTAAGCCACAATAAAGAACGCAACTACACCACAATAAAGAACGCAACTACACCACAATAAAGAACGAAACTGAACAACAATATATAATAAAACTACAACACAATAAAGAACACAACTGCACCACAATAAAGAACACAACTACACCACAATAAAAAACGAAACTACAACACAATAATAAACACAACTACAACTCAATAAATATAAGAAACTGTAGAATATGAATAAAATTCTTCAGCATATCTATAGCATAATTTTATTAATTTGAATGAAATATTATCTTTGGGCGTGTACATGAATATGAGACTGACTGGAAGTTATTGAAGTTTAGTTTATAAAGACGTCAGTATTAACGCTTTATATAAAATTGCTGTATGATTAAATTGTACTAAACAGAGTACATTTGGCTGTATGTGAAGTCTCTTTGCTTTATAGAAGTTGTGCACTGGAATTAACTTCTAGACTCCAAGAGAGACAAAAAATCATCAGCCATTAAGATATAAAGTCATCAGCTATTAAGGTAAAAAGTATATAAATTATGATCTATTATCACCTAATAAAATATGGACCCTAAGTTCTCTTTTAATAATATCTTCATAAAATTGCAGTTGTAATATAAAATATAAGGGAACTTCTGTAAATTTTATTGTATTGCTTGCGGGTGTCAGAATATTTCTGTAAATACAATGAAATATTGCAGTGCATATATTCAATTTCCAAGTTCAAAATTGTATTAATGTTGTCTTTTATGACATAATGTGGGAAAGTAAAATACAGCCGCTCTGGCCACAGCGTACAACATAATACAGCGCATGCGCATTGCGTGCTTCGTAAATAGTGCTGCAGTCATACACTCATCATAGGCAATGAGTATTGCTGTTCGTTACATGACAGTACTCAGTGTAACATTACACTTACACTGCCGTCCGGTTAGAAATTCGAAAGTTTCTAAGCCACTCAATTAGGCCTAAAATTCCTGCAGTCACGTTACCTTTTAAGTTTTCAAAGCGGTATAAACAACCTAACTTTTCTTCCGTAATATGGAGGTATGTTGCTGGTTAATTCGTTACAGACGGTTCGAGAGATTATAAGGGTCTCATTTTTCCAAAGGTCAAAATGTCTCTTTCATTTATTCCTTCTGAAGATGTAACAAAAATTGTCATCGAAAAATTCGGAAAACAATCACCCAGTTTTGAGTGTGTCTAGCTGCCCATTTGGTTGTATCGAAGAAGAGATGGGCGGAATCTGTGGCACGCATGGCAGTAAATAAATAAATGAACAAACATTTACCCGGAGTACCTGCAGCAAAGGCTACACTTGAGGGAAGCATGCGTAGAAGAGACGATAGTATTAGTATGGATCTTAAAGGAATGAGACATGAAGTTAAGATATGCATGCATCGAACGTAACACAGAGGCTATTGGCGAGAATGTGCACACGGCAATGATTATTTCGGATGCAGAAGAAAAAGGAATTTCTTTCTCACTTAAACGGTTAAACAAAAGATGAAGCAGTTTGTTGAGGCACAGCCCCACAATCCGGAAGTTTGCGAGTTCGTTTCTCCATTGGGTCATTGGGAGTTTTCAATGGCTTAAAATTTTCGGTGGCACTACGGAACTGGCGTCAACTCTGCCCGTAGCGGAAATGAGTAGCTGGAATTTTTCTTGGGTTTAAAAGCGTTTGGTGCATAGGCCTACCAAACTTACCACAATATTGTGATGATTGTCATCAACTTTTAGAGACTGGAACCCTGAGGTCCTCTCCGGTTTTGTAAAGTATTGGCCCTACATTAATATTTAACATTGACTTGTACAATTAATACTGTCTCAAGTGTGAATTAGATCCATGGATTTTTGTAATTTTTTGCTTCAAAACTTTCTGGAGCTCTTATAAACTGATTGACTTATTTATAGCAAAACCTAGTTTTAAAAGAATGAATTAAACGCAACATTTTTACACCTGCAGTAGTGCAGCGAACAGTACAGTGAAGGTGTGCTGTGACTGCAGCGAACGGTACAGTGACGGTGTGCTGTGACTGCAGCGAACAGTACAGTGAAGGTGTGCTGTGACTGCAGCGAACGGTACGGTGATGGTGTGCTGTGACTATAGCGAACGGTACGGTGATGGTGTGCTGTGACTTCATCGAACGGTACAGTGACGGTGTGCTGTGACTTCAGCGAACGGTACGGTGATGGTGTGCTGTGACTTCATCGAACGGTACAGTGATGGTGTGCTCTGACTTCAGCGAACGGTAAAGTGACGGTGTGCTGTGACTGCAGAGAAAGGTAGAGTGACGGTGTGCTGTGACTTCAGCGAACGGTACAGTGACAGGGTGCTGTAACTGCAGCGAACGGTACAGTGACGATGTGCTGGTACTTCAGCGAACGGTAAAGTGATGGTGTACTGTGACTGCAGCGAACGGTACAGTGATGGTGTGCTCTGACTTCAGCGAACGGTACAGTGACAGGGTGCTGTAACTGCAGCGAACGGTACAGTGACGGTGTGCTGTGACTGCAGCGATCGGTACAGTGACGATGTGCTGGTACTTCAGCGAACGGTAAAGTGATGGTTTACTGTGACTGCAGCGAACGGTACACTGACGGTGTGCTGTGACGACAGCGAACGTTACAGTGAAGGTTACTGTGGCTAAAGTAAACGGTAAAGTGACGGTGTGCTGTGACTGCAGCGAACGGTACAGTGACGGTGTGCTTTTACTTCAGCGAAACGTAGAGTGATGGTGTGTTGTGACTGCAGCGAACGGTACAGTGACGGTGTGCTGTTACTTCAGCGAACCGTAGAGTGATGGTGTGGTGTGACTTCAGCGAACGGTACAGTGATGGTGTGCTGTGACTGCAGCGAACGGTAAAGTGACTGTGTGCTGTGATTACAGCGAACGGTACACTGAGGTACGTATTGGCTGCAGCGAACGGTACAGTGACGGTGTGCTTTGACTTCAGCGAACGGTACAGTGATGGTGTGCTTTGATTGCAGCGAACGGTACAGTGACGGTGTGCTGTGACTGCAGCGAACGGTTCAGCGACGGTGTGCTGTGACTGCAGCGAACGGTAAAATGACGGTGTGCTGTGACTGCAACGAACGGTACAGTGACGGTGTGCTTTGACTGCAGCGAACGGTAGAGTGATGGTGTGCTGTGACTGCAGCGAACAGTACACTGATGGTGTGCTTTGACTGCAGCGAACGATAGAGTGAAAGTGTGCTGTGACAGTAGCGAACTTTAGAGTGACAGTGTGCTGTGACTGCAGCGAACGGTACAGTGACGGTGTGCTGTGACTGCATCGAACGGTAGAGTGTCGGTGTGCTATGACTGCAGCGAACGGTACACTGACGGTGTGCTGTGACTGCAGCGAACGGTAAAGTGACGGTGTGCTTTGAAGGCAGCGAACGGTACAGTGATGGTGTGCTGTGACTGCAGCGAATGGTACAGTGATGGTGTGCTGTGACTGCAGCGAACAGTACAGTGACGGTGTGCTGTGACTGCAGCGAACAGTACAGTGAGAGTGTGCTGTGACTGCAGCGAACGGTACAGTGACGGTGTGCTGTGAGTGCAACGAACGGTACAGTGAGGGTGTGCTTTGACTGCAACGAACAGTACAATGACGGTGTGCTGTGACCGCAGCGAACGGTACAGTGACGGTGTGCTGTGACTACAGCGAACGGTACCTTTACGGTGTGCTCTAACTGCAGCGAACGGTGCAATGCCGGTGTGCTCTGCCTGCAGCGAACGGTACACTAACGGTGTACTGTGACTGCAGCGAACGGTGCAGTGACAGCGTGCTCTGAGTGCAGCGAACGGTACAGTGACGTGCTCTGACTGCAGCGAACGGTACAGTGTCAGTGTGCTTTGACTGCAACGAACAGTACAGTGACAGTGTGCTTTGACTGCAACGAACAGTACAGTGACGGTGTGCTGTGACTGCAGCGAACGGGACAGTGACGGTGTGCTGTGAATACAGCGAACGGTACAGTGACAGTGTGCTGTGACTGCAGCGAACGGTACAGTGACGGTGTGCTGTGACTGCAGAGACCAGTTCAGTGACAGTGTGCTATAACTGCAACGAAATATACAGTTACGTTGTGCTGTGACTGACTCTCTGTCGCTGTACAAGTTTTCTTCCGAATTTCGAGGGCGAATGTAAATTCAAAATCTGTAATTAGCAGTGACAAAAACAGATTTCGACTCGTCTGGCTCGAGGAACATTCAGTTACAAACAGGGTATTAATTTGCCAGTACTTGCTGGTTCATTAACCTTTATCCTATGGACCTTTAATTCAGTCTTCCTGCTCAACCCACAAATTTTCACCGCGACGACCCTTTAAATCTTGGCGCGTGTTTGACAATTTCCGTTTATATATAATGAACCGGAGATAATAAAATAATGAAGTGATCTGCAATCTCCTGCGAATAAATCAGGGATATTTCATTTGAAAAAAAATTTAGTAGAAATGTTTATTGCCCACATACAGAAGTTAATTTAAATGTTTGTTAATTCTCAATTCATTTTACTTCTCTTTCTCTTATGGCTCGATGTGTGCACAGGAACTTTCTGCTTCAAGTTTTGTGGAGATATGCCTTGGTGTGACACTGTCAGACATACCATCTTACTTCACACACTCTCAATACTTTCTCTAAACTTCATTAACGGCTTTTTTTCTTCACACCACTCTCAGTTCACACGCGACAATTTAGCTGCGTCATTGTAACGAACCGAGAATGGCCAACCTTTTGTTGAATGCTGTTCTAGTCTACCGACTTTCGCCAACATTTCCAATGTATCTCCACGCGGAGGAATCGAGAGCCTCTATATGATATTTCCTTAGTCCGTAAAGGGAAGAATAACTAAAACAGATATTTCAGCGGTTCTTCGAAAATTATATAAAATTCTATTGCCTAAAATCTTATTTTGAAAACTTTAAATTTCTTTTCCTAATATTTCCAGCTGAGGCCACAATTTTAGGTAAGGAGATCCGGTTGATCAGCCTGAAATATTTCACGTATCTGCCTTCATGTGGTAGTCCACAAACATCTTCTATCACAACAAAGAGCTAAATCACACCTTTCGCATTTCACTGTAACATTTCTGGTGACACCTTTTCCGCACACACACGAATTATTTTCGCGTGGCAGACGAAATAGGCCAATGTTTCCTACAACATTCTTCAAATCTAACGACTTGAGTGGCAGCAGCAGGTGATCTTCCTATTGGCATTTGCACATTCCGTTCATGTCCAGCGTGTGCCAGTAATTTCCCCAGTAGGATGTTCTGAAAATCGCTATGCGAAATATTCTTACCCCCAGTGAGGAGAAAAGGATGTAGCTATTCCCAATGGGCAGGTCAAACAGACTGAAAAAGTGTTTCTTTGTCCATTTCTATGTGCGACGTTTGACAGAATAGGAATTTGCCTTTCTATCTCCCTTAACTACATAGCCCATGCTGCTGACAAAAATTTATTCAGTCCGGCCAAGGCTTAACGCAGTGAAATGCCATATTATGGCTGACTATTTAGAGACCGGTCTGTTTATTCTTGTATATGTAACTGCAATTGGAATAATAATCCAGTGGAGATGGCCAGAGTGTGGGTTTCGTACGTTCAATATACGAGTAGGTTATGGTAAAACCATGACCTCACAATATAGCCATTAATTGTCTAAATTTAATGGTGTGGGCGAGTTTATGCTTCCTGTTTATTTTATTTTTAATCCGTGCTTCTGTAATGGACCAGAAACCGAATTGAAATGGAAGACTGGCATAGTGAACCAATATAATATTTGCATTTTTCATATACAGACAGTTGTTGCTTAGTCCCTTTTAGCACTAATATATCCAGCGACCACAAACATAATGTGCGTCTCTGTTGCGACTATAGAATGGTCGCCAAATAAGCAATATTTGTTCAGTTCAAAGTACACAACAAGCGAATTGTTATACGGAGTACGGCGTCACAAACAGAATTGAAATTAAGAATGCAGTATTCACCACACACTAGAATAATGTAACATTACTGCTTGCCCAATTGTATTAACTATTAAACTTGTTGAATTGCCCTTTGCAATAATTAGTTAATCCTATAATACCAAGTTATTAGCTAAGTTTAATGTTGTATAATATAGTATTATATTGCACATCACTTGAACACGCAATTTCATTTGACACTGTTCGTTGAACTAATGTCAGTAACACGTTGTTACTTTTGATAAATGTACTCGAACAAACACTCCTAATGAGGATTGAAATGTAATTTCTGCCCAATGCAACCAAGAATTATCAACTTTTTTGGTAATATCACCAGTGTAAGGAGACATGCTGTCAGCTTGCATCCCCCATGGATACAACGCACCGACGAGTGGTTGTGACGTCAAAAACTTAATCCACGCTAACTTCAGACAAAGGAGGGATGACATGACGTCATATACCCGCGCTAATCTTGCTCCCAAAGATACTGTGTAACACTTACGTACAAGAATTAAAATAACAAAAATATAGGAAATTAGTTATCATACAATTTGTCCATAGTGTAACATTTTGCCACCTACAGGAACAATGAAACTCTAGTTCACTATTCCCATGCAGTAAAGGGCAAATTTTTGTAACGGGATGTTTAAAGAATTCGAAGTGGGTCCTAAGTCTAAAAACTCGGACGATGTCATCCTTCCCTGGATGATTTTCCTTGATGAGAGATGTGGGTCAATGTAATGGAGTTATGTTGTAGTCCCTCAGCAGCACGAGGTCGCCTGCTTATAGGTTGGGGGATGTCCTCTGCCAGCGTTGACGCTGTTGCAGACTCTGGAGGTAGTTGGATGACCAACGTTGCCAGAACTCTTGCAGTCGTTGTTGGTAGATTTGCTACCTGGAAAGTCTTTTGCATTTGACGTCAGTAAAGTCAGCGGCAGGTAATGGGGTATGTGGTTCACCAAATAGAAAATGTCATGGAGATAAATAAGTTGGGTTGAAAGGATCATCAGATAAGGCACACAAGGTTCTGGAGTTTAGACAGGCCTCTATCTCAGCAAGTAATGTGTACAGTTCTTCGTAAGTGGCAAAACTGAGAACGTAATGTTCTTCGCAGATGACACTTCATTGATTTAACTGCTGCTTCCCTTAATTCTTCGAAGTGAGGTCCATGTGCTGCAATGAATTTCCACCTGCATCCTTCAATGGACAAGGAATCCTGTACCGTTGCCATCTCTAATGTGGATTGAAAACTTTTTTAGTTTTCAAGAAGTTCATTGGCAGCACCTTGAATGTTGCTACCATCGTCTGAATAAATGTTACTTGGTTTCCCCCGACGTGCTATGATACGTCTCAGGGCAGCAAGAAATGCTTCTGTAGTTAAGCTTGCGACTATTTCAATGTGAAGTGCCTTTGTCACGAAGCAAACAAATATTCCAATGTATTATCGCAGCAGAAACATGTTTATGAAATTCGAGGTTTAAGTGAAACAACCCTACATTATTGACGAGGTATCAATACATATCATCTCACAAACAACCAGCGACGTACTGGTTCATTTTTAGCGGAGACTTCGTAACGATTTTTCGAGTTTTGAAAGAAGCTATCATACACGAAGGCTTTATAACATTTCCCATTGAGTAGAATAGCAAAGCGAGCAGTGATATCAACTTACTGCAGACCCGATGGTTCAGGGATCGAATATTTGTACATATCTAGAAAGATCCTAGGACTCACACAACACCTATACAATAGGTAAAAATAAAGAGCGGTCGAAACGATGTAGCCCACCGTCCTTATAATTCAACGATCAAGAAATGTATAGCTATACTTCTACTGTCTTCGGAGCTTTCATAACCTTACAGAATTTTCAATACATGTACATTCATAGTATAACAAATAGCGTTAATATTTAAATTGTTTGAAACTCAACTCAAACATCTGTAGCGATAATTTTATACTTTATATTAGAAAGATTTTAGGTTCGAATTTTAACCACAAAGTAAGGTAAGTTAGCTTAGGTTACAACAAATTTAAATGTACCGCGTTGGTGACCATATTGGGAAGATGGCGGACTTGAAACTTAGGTTTAATTTAAAAGTACCGGGTAGGTAGACAAATTGCAAAATGGTGGTCAAAGGTTACAAAAAAATTTAAAATGGCGGTAATTGAAAATGGCGGGAAAGCGCCAATTCAAACTTATGTTAGAAAAAATTTAAAAATGGCGCTTATTCAAAATGTCGGACCTTAGAATTAGGTTAGCGCTCATTCAAAATAATAGCCGACGCCATACTGTCTACAAAAGTAGGTCACCCGCCATAGCCGACGCTATATAGTCTAGCATAATTAGGTCATTCGCCATATTTGTTTACACACTTCGTTATTTGTTTACATCATTTGATAAGCGCCATATTTGTTTATATATCAGAGGCTAAAGTTAGGTTGGGCGCCACACTGTCTAGCATAAGTAGGTCATCCGCCAAGTTTGTTTACGTTCTACGTCATTTGTTTACAAGTTTAAAGTTAGGTTAGACGCCATACAGTCTGGCATAATTAGGTCATCCGCCATCATTGTTGACACACTACGTCATTTGATTACATATCAGCGGCTAAAGTTAAATTTATTTACAACACGTGACCGCCTGCGGCAAGGATATCCGCCATATTTGTTGACATACTACGTCATTTGTTTATATATAAGAGGAAATATTTTGGTTTATTTACACCACGTGACCGCATGGGGCTAGGTTGGCCGCCATTTTGATTTACAATATACGTCATTTGTTTACATATCAGAGGCTAAAGTTAGGTTAATTTACACCACGTGACAGCCTGGGGCAACATCGGCTGCCATCTTTGTTTGCATTGACGTCACATCCGGTCGAGGACATTGACAACGCCGCCATGTTTGTTTACATCACGTGACTGTGAAGTCATTTCCTGTCCCAAACCCCGAACCTTTCTACTTCCGTAGTAATTTACGGCTGCCGTATTCAAATTCTGGAAAATTTCTCTGTGTAGTTATTTCAGTACCACGGGCGGAGAGCAACGTTCTGATTGTTACAGCAGTGCGTTCTGAAATTGTTACAGCGGTGCGTTCTGAAATTGTTACAGCAGTGCGTTCTGAAATTGTTACAGCGTTGCGTTCTGAAATTGTTACAGCGGTGCGTTCTGAAATTGTTACAGCGGTGCGTTCTGAAATTGTTACAGCGGTGCGTTCTGAAATTGTTATAGCGGTGCGTTCTGAATTTCTGTATAATATGCCAAATGAATCCAATTATCACCCCACTCTCGATAGTTATAAAATATTTTTTAATATTATCTCTTTAATCCGTGACAATATTCTGCGTTCAGATTTTCAGACAAACGATAGTAGATACTTGTGATTATTACGCAAAGAATCACATGCACTACAAATCTCATTTTCCTAATTTTCATCCGAATTTTCTCCAGCCTCCTGTTAACGTCTCCATCTTACGGAAAAATATGTTCCTTAACACCATATTTTTAAATTCCAGGCTACCATTAAGATTGATATTTACATTTCAAAATGATTTTTAAAATCACCTTTTTGATTATATACAATTGTAAACCAACGTCACAAATTAAAATCAATTCTCACTGTCTATAATTACACTCACATTTAAAAGCCGGTGATTTGCCTTCTCGTGCTACAAATAAGCAGACATTAACATCTTATTAGCTTTCATTCCAATTTTCCCACCTATGTTAAGATAACCACAACAATATATTGACGTAAACTGTAGCGTGATTATAGCACGAGGTTACGTAATTATGGAGTGTTGAAGTGTACATAAACATTACAATATGCAATTGTAGGCAAAATTATTGGCAGTTATTTTAAACACGTGTATTTAATAAGCTATTTTACACAATTTAGTTCTTCTTAAAACACGATTTGATGAACACCGTCTGTTTATAGGAATTATACTGTAAACAGTGGGATATCATTTTATGTTACAAGTTCAATTAAAAATAATAATATTTCTACGGAAATAATATTTTTAAATGGACGGAAATAGGGCCGAAACACGTAGTACAAATTGAAACATTATTATAAAGAGAGACATCTGAACGACAAAATTTTGTATTAAGAATCTTTGGTAATTTAATGAGATATATTATGAAATAACCCCTCTAGAGTTTGTTGTAGATAGACAAATTCACAGCCCAGAGTCTAGGTGATTTAAACAGTATTTTCGCCAACACCACAGAAATGTACACAACTGTACTTCCAACTAATTTCATATCAAAGCGTAAGCCTTTATGAAAATACCTACATTATTTTGCCCACTTCCAATAATACAACTAATTTCATATTCGCACTCTCAATTACAGCCACACTCACCACATTCACATAACGTGTGATACAGCCCAAGTCTGTCTCACTTAAATCTCTGAGGCGCATGCGCAGTATTTGCTAAACTTCATGTGCCACTCACTTTAACATTAAGCTGCACATTGCTTCAAACGCTACACTCAAGTGTTTCCTACAATTGCCACATCACACAGCCACTATTTCCCTAAACAACACCATTCCATTTGTTTTACCCTGCAAATAGAGCTGAGTGTGAAGTACAAACTGAATTTTCATACGCCATTTAAATGAGAGTTACAGCGGATTCTTTCTTCGGGTCTAAGCCGGCGGTGGCGTATAGCTAACCACTAGTTTCGGTCTGGTTCCTAGCTTCAGAAGGAGTGGAGCTTTATTTCTACTCCCCCATACTTTACCAATGTATGCAACGGCAATGTTTTTATCAAGTCTTTTTCAAAAATTTACATAGAGTTTGAGGCTTCAACATTCATCATTTCGTCCCTCCAAGTTTCAAACCCTCTTTGCCACAAAGACGAGGGAGTAATTCCTTGGAAAATTTAAGCCGGTATACTTGCGAACCATTTTCCTGTCTGACCACGTGAATGAAGTAAAATGGAACAAACTGTGCTCGAACAGGGACCTCTGCGGTGACAAGCTGGCGACTGACTGTCTGAGGCGTGGCTCGGTGACTTTTGAAATTATGTGACATGTGCATGGACAGCGTCTTCACCTCACCATCTTGCTTTAGCAATTCAACGACACAGTTTGACGTCACTTTACAGTTCAACAATATGCTACGTGAATTGCAGCAAACTGTTCATCAGAGAACATAAAAAAGACAAATAATGAAAATGTGATACAAAGTAGAGAATGTCTTAAAAAGTGCTGTAAAACATAGACACAAACAAATTAGCGGAATTCATATGACAGATTAATAGCCGTTAAGTAAGAACGACTGTGAATATATCATTAGTCAGTGCAAAAGGAAGGTAAAATATATTTTTAATTAATATATTTTTATACGTACTGCATTACGCATGTATTCTTTATTTAGTTGCTGGTTCATAGCCTCACTTTACTGAAACTCTCCATAATGTCTTTGAACTATCTTTCCATATGTCCTCACAAAAAAGAGAGTAATATTATGTATCAGTTCCACTCTATATTACACTCCCCAGACCCTCACAACAAACACAGAAACATTCAGTATCAGTTCCACTCTATATTACACTTCCCAAACCCTCACAACAAACACAGCAACATTCAGTATCAGTTCCACTCTATATTACTCTCCCCAGACCCTCACAACAAACACAGTAACATTCAGTATCAGTTCCTCTCTATATTACTCTCCTCAGACCCTCACAACAAACACAGTAACATTCAGTATCAGTTCCACTCTATATTACTCTCCCCAGACCCTCACAACAAACACAGTAACATTCAGTATCAGTTCCACTCTATATTACTCTCCCCAGACCCTCACAACAAACACAGCAACATTCAGTAACTTTTCCTCTTTCTCTGCAGATTACAGCAACTCTAAATGCCAAAAAGAGTGACTCTAATGTTGGTGTCGCTGGTGTTGACAATACCTGCTCTTATATTCTGAGTACGGTTGGTGATCTTGCCAACAAAATTAATAATACTATGTCCTGAGCAATGTTGGTATGACGCAAAGGGATACCATGACGTCATTAAACACTATTCCCTTTATTTTCCCTTCAAACGACCAAAAACTCGTGCTTGTTAGCAACAGAATAACATCTTTGGAAAAGGACTGATTTATTTCTAGCGGGCTGACTGACATGGAATAAATATTGGTAAACGGCTGTGAAACAGAAACAATAAAGTTGATGGCATTATTTGCGTTTTGAACGTTGGCACTACTGTCAATGTGCGGTAATACGGTACGTCAGTTAACACCGCCACATTGCAGAAGATGGGCCGTTTGGCATATTTCGTCTTAGTAGATAGCTTTATTGAGCATTAGAATGATAGATTATTATTTGCGTTGATTAGTTCGAAATATTTTCATTGCACGAAAAACAACTTGCGGTCTGTCCATCCGGACCTGATCTTAGGATTACAAAATCTAAACCATATCAACACATTTCAATCCCGGCCTTCAAACACCAACTGACTGACATTGCGTCAAAATACGTTCTAAATAAAGTCCGGCCTGTTAGCATTACAGTCACAACGTGCTCATCAATTTGTGCAGAAAATCGAGCTGAAATACTGCGAAGTTACTTTTCTCACCAAAGCACCCGGACATACAAATGAGCGTTGTTTTATCTCAGGGTTCCAGCACTTCACCCGCTTGTCCTTCTGACAATACCTAGTTGTAATAAGTTGAAGATGAACATTAAACAATAATGGAATGATATTAACACAGTTATATTCTTCTAAATAGTATTAAAAATGCAGTTCTAACTCACAGAAAAAAAAATTTGACTTTATTACAAAGCGCAAAATTTCACCCCTGTTTAGTGTAGCACCGCTGTTTACTGTCGAAATTAATTCTCAATCCGACCTATTCTGTCTATTCACTTTATGTGCAGAGAGTTGTTGTTGTTGCACCTGAGCGCACTCACTGACACACACACACACACATACACACACACACACACACACACACACACACACACACACACAAACACACACACAC
>Ga0123352_10008709_pt1 | contig 15792 bp, 6 predicted proteins | sample TergutLab28metaG_FD_89700 | JGI IMG/M metagenome (GOLD analysis project Ga0123352, IMG submission 89700) | Labiotermes labralis P1 segment gut microbial communities from Petit-Saut dam, French Guiana - Lab288 P1 | ecosystem: Host-associated > Arthropoda: Insects > Digestive system > Gut ... | reverse complement strand
GAGCCGTTGCACTGACCACGTGACACCCCTCTATCCGCAAAAGTTGGCACTAACTTCGCCGACCGGCGGCGGCCGCTCTGTCGGTATAGTTCGCGTGCGGACTAAGGCCACGGAGTTTGTTTTGTTTTATGTGCCTTTACTCTTCCCTTATTATTATATACTGAGGAAAATGGCTTTGTTAAGTGTAGAGTGTGACACGTGTGGGTGCTTCTAGAGTTTCGGTTGGAAATTTAGAAAGGTGAAGATTACTTGGGAGACCCAGGCGTATAAGGTGGATACTATCAAAGTCCGTCGTATTGTGATGGAGTGGGATGTGACGTGCATCTGGCCAAGTACAGAGACCATTGGTGTCCTGTTGTAAAAACGATACTGACTTTGCGTTTTGCTTATAAAACGTAAGATGTCTTTATACTCGCTCACATATTTGGGGGTTTAAAAGTGAAACTCTTCCTTTAATGTTTGTAAAATGAGTTGCGATTTGGTCATTAATAATTAGAATAAGGGCGTGTCGTAAATTTTGATTGTTCTGGAGATACGGTGGAGACTGCTTAAAAACCAGTCCAAATCCAACATTTCTTTCCCATTTGTGATGTGTTGGGCTGTTGTCCTCTGATTCGAATTTGATCTGGTAAGTTTTCTCTTGAAATATTCTTTGCCGCTAAGAAATACCTTATATGGACTCTTGAGGCTGGCTGCTGTAATTTCCATCTTAATGCAGGAAAATCTTAACTATTTATTAAGTCGGGATAATCGTATATGCCACCTTTTGTACTATTAAAGAAGTCGACATTACGCCTTTTAGTTTCAATTGGTTCTCACACTAAATAACGATGATATTCATGAACATCATGAGCTGATAACAAAGAATTTTGTGTATTACACGTACAGTCAAGTACAACTGTATTTCACCTAGTAGTACAGTAGTATTTCTACTGTACTACTAAGTGAAATATAGTTGTGTTCGGCTGTACGTGTAATACACAAAATTCTTTGTTATTGAACCAGCACAACGGGGATGACGCGCCTCAAGATCGTGAGCTGAATTCAATGCATAATTGTTATTTCATTTTCTCTGCGGTACGAACCAACCTCTTACCACCTTCCCCCTTTGAATAGTTAATCAAGCATGAAAGCTGACGAAAAGATTGGATTTTTTTTCTTATAATCCACACACAAATTGAAAGAAAGATATAGTTGTGTGTAATATGAAACAAATAAGAAATGAAAGTGAGCTGCACATCGCAATTAACTCCCTGTGGCAATGAGGTTAACGTGCGGCTAGCACGCAACGTCGCTACTCAAGGTCGCGTCGGTTGACCCCAAACTTCGAACTGCCACTCTTCGATCCTGAACCAGCTACTGAAACAGTGACGCAGTACACAAGACTGACTCGCTTGTAAACCTTGTAACACCCAGCGGTAATTCTACGTATCAACTGCTATGCCATTAAGGAAATCTGTATTTTGACCTCAGTTTCTAAGTGTTTTATATAATTTTTCATTCAATGTATATTACTTTCCAGAAGGGAATTAATATACCGCTTTTTATGATGGACAAGGACTGATTTCCCTGCGAGGAGGAACTGAAATGTTGTACATTGTGTATAATTTAGACGAAGGGCAGCCTTCCAGTGATTCAGGCACCACCTGCTGACATTAAGATACACTGCTACGTGTTGTATAGAAATAAAACTTCTTACGTGAAGGTATATTGTTCAGAGGAACACAATTTTCTGCAATAATGTCAACACCGCTATGAATAATTTCATGTCTCTTTTGCTATATATGTTAGTGCGTGATCATTCCTGTCCGTCTCAAATCACAGACTTTCAAAATATTTTTGAGGGAATTTGTTGATGACAGAGATAACGAAATGGGCGTATTATAAATTTTCCCCCCTTTTTATAGTGTAATTTCCACTTGTCATGTACAGCCCCATAGTCATGCTGACCTGACAAGGCAATATTGTCATTATTTATCCAAGTCGTATCTGAAGGCATTAGTAATTAGTGGTTTGAATGAGGGGGTAGCAGTGTGTTTCATATTATCGCCATGTGATATCTTAACGTACTTACCGTCTATCAGTGCAAATGCGCGAAGCGGAAAATTAAGACGTCTGTGTAAGTTATTTAGGTGAAATATGACGTAATCGTTGTGTGTTACACACGTGTACCAAATATATTTATTGCATTCTGCAGGTCACAGTAATGTAGAACATGATGAAATATAATCCCCCTCAAATATAAGTTATACTAATTGTGTCAGCATATGCTGCAACTTTAATCCTGCGTCTTTAATAAGTTCGGTGCTCTCGTTTGTAACCCTTCTTCGTCGAAGAATGCCTAGAGAAAAGGTGAGAGAGTGAGATAAGTAAGTAGTAGTAGAAGTGTAGACGAAAAAGAAAGACAAGACAAAGTTAGAGACACTTTTATATCGAGTGGGAAAAAGGGAATTCAGTCCTGTGCTTCCTCTGGAGATTCTGAGTTGGGTAGGGTGTCCTCAGGATGGATAACCGGTCCCTCGCTGAGTAAGTTTGGTGGTAGCTAACCTCAGGGCTTCCAAATATGCCCGTTTTCTGTAGGGGTGTGCTCTAACAGCCTTACAAAGACGAAGAATTGAAGCGGCAGAAATGAAGTTACTGAGACCTCTGGCAGGCTACACCCTTTATGACCACAAAACAAATGACTATATACGCCGCGAACTACGGATTACAGGCATACTAGACAAGATAGATGAACACAGACGGAACTGGCTTTCACACTTGCAAAGAATGCCACAAAACCGAATCCCTTTGAAATCATACCACTACAGATCACAAGGAAGGAGAACAATTGGAAGACCGAAGAATCGTTGGCGCGAGCAGCTGTAACTCTGGAGACGGAACGGATCAAAGGGTCCAATCCTTGATGTTTACGATGATGATGATGATGATGATGAAAAAGGGAATTACATTACTTGTACAGCAGGGTTATCTAAGCATTTGCACGCATGCCCAAATTGGCACGCGGAAGGATATCTTTGGCATGTGGCATTCACTGCTGTCCCAATATGTTTTCTTTTGCCTGACCAGCGACTCTTTATTGTGAAGAACGTGTGTATGTGTGTATGTATATATATATATATGTATATATATATATATGTGTGTGTGTGTGTGTGTTTATACACACACACACACACACATCCGACTGACTAGAGAATGTGTATGATCTAGCGTTGCTACCAAATAACAATACGAGTGAAACATTTTGACACAAATCGGGAACGATGCGAAGTGCTGACAGGATAATTATCATTGGGTAGCCGGCCTGACGGTGAATGGGCGAATACGTGACATTGGACAGAAAGTTTTGCAGTCTTCTTTTCAAACAGGAAGTAGTAACAGCCCCAGTTACTTTCAAGTTTTATTCCTTATAGTATTCCTCGAGGAGACCTTTACAGGGGTGCTGATAAGTCCTTAGCCCGACCAGGAAGGAAAGAAGTTAATGTTTCTGTCAGAATGGCGTGAATTTCCTTCGGCGCTTTGCCTTGCAGGAAAAGAAACTTGATAACAGCTCGTGTCTCGATTTTGTTGTAATCGCGCACGCCCCTGACATGCTTCCGATCTTGTTTCCTTCCTGGTCGGACTAAGGACTTATCAGCACTCCGGTATTAGAAAAGTGATAATAATACTATGCATTTACATTATAATTGCAATATGCATTAATAATAATGCAGTAATTAATAATAATTATGGAAGACATCAAGATCTTATTTTGTTCTTCAAAATTCCCACGTGCACGCAATTTTAAGACAGTTTGAAAACGGGCCCTAAAGAAAGTTTCCCAAACCCTGTTCCAAAGTTCCCAAACTTTACCCGCTCCTCCTTCTGGTGGGCGTAACTTTTAAATGAAGAAGTTAGAATGGTTAAAATTAGTAGTTTGAGATGAGGACCGCGGAATTTTTATTTGTGTTTATTGATGGGGTGTATAATTTCGAAAAAAAAGTAATTAGTTAATCTTTAAAACAAGGGGGTTAATTTCGATTAATTTAAAATAGGCACCTCATTAGAAGGGCAGAGTAACAACGTGCGTGAAGACAGATGAAAACCAAGACAGCTTATTGATACAGAATAGGGTAGTAATCACTTGTGATATTTGTACGAAACTCCTACCGTAAATACATTCTATAGGCAAAACGGAGATTTTCTTAATCCTATATTAGGTGGTGGCTGTAACTCCTAATAGACTTTGAAGGGTTGAGGAGTGATTATGATAATACCGGGTAGCCATAACACACGGAAACGTAGAAATACCCGGAGAACATTTTGAACACATTTTATAATATGGCCACCCCGTTGTTATGTTTGGAATTAGCCCTTATTTTCCATGTTAATATATTCTAGCATTGGGGTTTTCAATTCATGACAATGCAGTGATTATTAAATAACTGAAGAGAAAGTAACTGTGAACCTGACAACATATTCTCGGACTATCACTAACCCTGATTTTGGGGGAAAAAAAAAGGATTTTCCGAAAACGTGAATTTGTGCTCCTAATTAACGCGACTGGTCGCGCTAGACGTTCTGTTACCTCTAGTAGTAGTGAAAGGTTAACTTTTTATAAAATGTGACACAATTATTGCAGCTACAATTTTGTAGTTCATTTGTCACCGTATTTTATATCGGCCTTCGTTTACATGAGCAGGAAGTGCCAGTTAGATAGTTCATTTGTCACCGTATTTTATATCGGCTTTCGTTTACATGAGCAGGAAGTGCCAGTTAGATACCAAACATTATGATATAAATAATGACATGTGCACAAGTAATATGATTCAAATGTGGTGTAGGGAAAGGGTGGAGTTGTCCCTTGGTTACATTAAGCTCCGTACCATGAGGATATTTGGCGATGTGGAAGCACGATCCTATCATTCTTAGCCTCGGCACTATATTGAGGTGTGAGGTTCGTGAGGTTCACATCCGTACTACGCCTCCTCCTCCTCCTTCCCCCACACGGTCTCTTACCGTGGAGAGAAAACTATTGTCGCTGGTCTAGAGTGCTAGGCTAAAATATCAAGTAATAAAAGTTTCTCTTTATTTTGTAAGAAGATGCCACGTCATATGAAGATGAAGCATTGCTAACAAGTATGTTTGAACAAAAATATCATAATTGTGTAAAATGCATGGAATGACTCGAAAACTGAGAAAACTGTGCAGTAGGAAGTTTGTGGTGTTTAACCCATGTCTAATCTACTGTTAATGTTGTTGGTCTTATTTTGGTTAATTTGTGATTGATTTGACCGGTAACTCGAATAGTGTTGCAAAGAAAGAAAGGAAGAAAGAAAGAAGACTGTCGTGGAAGTGCGAAGTTGATATTAAAATTGTTATTTGATAAACTGAAATTGTTTGTGGCAAGTATGACCAGGGCTCAGGTGTTGCAAATTCGGTACCAGAGCTGGGTCTTCGTTTTGTCGCTGTTGCATTTTCCATTGCTAATTCAAGAGATTTAATTATTTAGTTCGTTGGTTAAGATTGTTCATGAACTGTGTGAATAATTTCACTGTGTACACCTCAAAGAGAGAGTATTGTTTGTTTCACTAAACCCTCCTGAATGTGATTACAGAGCAGAACCTTGGGTGGAAAAGCAAGTAGACCGGGAATAGATTTGGTTGGAATTTTTTGAAGCACTGTGATTTCTACGCACTTCTAATTTAGAGTTTAATTTTGTCATTGATTTTCGTTTTCAATTTTCCAGTTTGCTTTCTTTGGTAAAGCACAGTGTAAAATGTTTGAAAACAGCAAATTTTTAATGAAACAATTTATTGAATTAAACTTTGTGTATTTATTTAGTTTCTAATTAAGTTGTAGCGCTGTGATTAATCTTGTGAATGAATTTATTTATTTTTTTATTTTGCGAATCTGTGTTAAGAAAATACATAAAAACTCTCCTTACACCGAAATGTTTATGTGCCTTCGAACTTCGTTTTCTTTCTTAGAAGCTCGACGCACAAAAATATGGGCCTAATGACAAAAATATAATAAGTCATTTTTGAGTAATCAATATAGTGATATATCTAAATATTTTGATAAAAACAGTTCCGTCCTTAACGTTGTATGAAACGAATAAAACAAGATTTATCAACAGTTACGAAATTTATACAATTGAATGGTATTCGGTCGTATTTGTATTACTTATAATCATTTGTGTTAACGATAGTTCCGTAATGGAAGTAATAACTGTACTTTAACCTACTTCTAATGCTTTATGAAAAGGCTGAGACGTTTGAAAGTCCGTTATTATGTTAATATATCATGCAGAACTAGAGGGGATGCAATTTAATGTTTTAGCGGAAATAATTTGAAAATTAACTAAAATTTGTTATAGAGATGGATCAAGAAATTGACGCAGGGAAGGATGGAGAACCAAACTGCATGAATTAGCCAGTGTGCAATGATGTCCAAAATTGTAATTATTTTTAGTGCAGGAAATTAAAAAACATGTGACTACACAATTGCACACAATTCTGATAAATTTCTGTTCGTGTGTACTTTAATTATGTTATCGGAGGAACACAAGCCAAGAAGTACCATACTGGTGCAGTTTTGTATGGCTGTCAGGGTGCAGTCGCATCAATGCAAAGTATCGAGTTCATGCGAGAAAGTTCCCCTTTCTTTCAAGAATTTACACCAGTCAGTGATTTAGAATTGTATTTGTAAATAGGTCCGCATGTTTGAACGCAGTTTGATAATCATTCTTTGCTGCGTCCTACAGATATTTTCCATAAGACTAAACCAAGGACCTAGAGTTTTTTTTGCGGTATGTAAGTTACCTAACGACGGTGCTGCTAAAGATTCAAGTCTTTTGAGACGCTGGGCCGTGCAGACTTAAATAATTACCAGTGAAGTGTAATGGTCTATTTGAAATGAAAGACGAAAGCAACACAATTCTCCGAACCTTCGGTAATTACTCACCACTCGACATGGCGTAACAACAGAAAACGTGAATATTCGAACCGAGTTCTTCTTCAGTAACAATACTGACTCAACATCGCAAAAAAAATTCTTTTTTCTTGTGCAGGGATTTTAAGGCTTATGTCTATTAAAATACAAATATTTCATTGGTAAAGTGTAAACATTTTTGGTGAGTCACAACTAGACTGCATGCGAGAATTGGACGCCCCTGTTCGATAGATCAGGCAAATATGAACTGGCTGTTAAACATGAAATAATATCAAGCACAGATAATGTTATGATCTAATTTTCCTTAAATCTTCTCCTCTAGCTAGTAATGCAAGTTTGAGTGGAAAGGTAGTGAAGTTAGGCAGTTAACGGGGGAGGAATGAACTGAAATAATAAGGTAGGTTGTGGCAAAGCTGCATCGATCCATTAGGTGGATTCACACGTAGGTTTCAGATCAGTGGCTTTAACTTCGTAGGTCACAGAGGCAGCGTCTGCCCTCATTGTTAGAAGGTTCACCGGTAAACAAGCCAAGAAATAAGCTGCAGTTTAAGAAGAATTGCCTTCACATGGTTTTCGTATTATATTTTGCGTGCACTTATGAATTACGCTATTGAATTACGAATATAGGCGTATAATAGCTTCGCGTTTTCGGTGGGCCAGGATTTACGAACGGGTATCAGAAACTGAATAACACGTCTGCTAGAATTGTCGCGAAATGTGCAGTCACCTGTCCACTCTGCCGTACAACACCAGCAATAATGTATATTGTGTATGAATAAACTAATCGTTTTCCTCTGCTCAGAATCGTTTCTGTCTGTGTAAGTATTAAAAAACGGCGAATTGTTTTGTTTGTATTCAGTGGTGCAAAAATCCCGGGCGTGACGTCACGGTGGAGAATAAATTTTGTACGTTTGCATCCATTATTTGTGTATCTCCAGTATGGGACATGCACCACATAACCCTTCTTCTGGCGCCTAGAACTTAAACATGGCTTGTAGATTTGTAAAACATTCGTTCACTCCTGTTTATACATTTCTATTAACAAAACTGTGAATTCTAGAAACATTTTGGACAGTAGTATTAAAAGTTTTGTCTGCGTATGTATAATCCAGAGATTATTATTATTATTATTATTATTATTATGACGATGATGATGATGATAATAATAATAATAGTAATAATAATAATAATAGTGTTTCTGTATCTGTTTGCGCCAAAATCGTCTTGGCGGGCTATAATCAAGTATGTAATTAGAGATATTTAGCTAACTGGTGTGTACATTTTAAGGCTCATTAATTTATAAAAGAAAACATAATAAATTTCTTTCCTTAGCATGATAATTTTGATATTAATTTTCTTGATACGAACTCCATGGAACAGACATTTTGAGGAGATAATATTCGGTCACCTGATCTGAGAATTTCTCACTTTTCGTGGGACCGCGTTTCCGGGTCCGCCATTGGCACAAAGGGCCTGTCAAAAGGCCTACATACATCGGGACCAAAAGGGGTCGAAACCATTGACTGTCATATTCTAAGGTCCGCTGTTACACCCTGTTCAAAGTCACGTTAATGTAGTCCTCAGTCCCGTTTTCTGTTTCTTGAAAATCCGTTTTACAATATCCTCTCATCTGCACCTAGGTTTTTCAAGTAGTCATGTCTTTTCGAGATTTCTAGTCAAAATTCTTTTAACACTTAATTTCGCTTTATACTTAACTCTCTGAAAAGCAAAATTATACATGTGCTTAACCAAGCTCGCGCTTAATCGTAAGTTGCGCTGGGACTAAACGTAGTCATAACAAACGAAACCATCTCACTCGTACTTCCCTACCTGGTGACGTAAACCAGACACAGTTTCCGAAATATATTTATTTATTTATTTTAAAATACAAACTCCATAAAAGTTAAGGTGGTGAATGTAAAGGGTGTCCCATTATGTGCTAAGCAGTCACTGAGAGGTGGCAGAGATGTACTTCTATCGAAACTCAACCCCAGAGTTAGAAGGGAATAGGTGATCCGCCCCACGCTCCGACCGCTTTGTTCTCAAGGAAGAGACCAAGTTTTCTTTGTACAGTGGGCTGAGTGGGCCTTGGGGTTGGTCTGGATGGGCCAGGAAAACCTTACTCCACCGTCCAGGCCTAGCGGGTTATACCGACTGCGCTCTAAAATTGATATTTATATTCATATCATCATCTGAACCCTACCTAACAGAAATACCGTCGTAATGACAACCCCAGATCACACATTAATACCTTGACAAAGAAAATATGGTCAGTGAGATTGGAAACGATTGGTGTGTCCGAAGGGAAGAGCTGTTATGTCTACAGATTCTTTACGTATGAGTCGTCTGTTCCTCTGTTGTACAATTGTACAATACAATTCCTAATATTTTGTGCTTATGTTCAGACGCAGTTGGGAACTAAGTTTCATCTTGTAATGTTTTGAACTGTGAACGCAGCTTGGAATTGAACGTTGATAAACACAACACGAATGGCAGAAGTACATATAGGTCTTCCTACTGAGGAGTATTAATAGATTCGTATTTAAAGAAACTTTTTTAATGTTAGCCTTTATATCTGCAGTCCTAATGGAAAAGCGTGAAACAAATCATCCTTGCTTGAAATGGGTCTGAGAACAGACGGGTCCTGTGCCCACACAGTTCTTTTCTGTCTCTGCACAGGCCTGCCACATGCCCCTGTGTGTGCCCATTGATAGGACATACCCCTGTTGGGACCATCCTACACAGACGGAAGATCAAAAGACCATAACCGATTTAATAATTATGTGTTTTTGTAATGTTGGTTCCTGTCGTTTAGGATCGCACACTTTCATTTAATGTGACGTTAATGGATAGTTTACCGTGGATAAATGGCTTTAGATATGTCTTTTGAAGAAAGATAACGGAAAAATATACTTGCATTGGAGACGAAAGTGGACTTACGGACATGCTTTTAGTGTGTGGGAGTGCGTGCGTGATTGCTTGCGGTGGGAAGGGGGCGCTGGGGTCTGTGTGTGAAAAGAAATAACATAACATTGCAAGGCATTAGATATTCGGTGCTTTATGGAAGAATCCTTTTGTATTTATGTTATTTGGATTGTTGCTTAATTAAGCACCGTGCCTTGAAGACATATGGGGGAGCGGAGATATAGCCCCGAGCATTGTTGAACACTGCACTAGACGGAGCATGAGTTCTCAGACCTGCTCGCTGGCTTGCCACTAGATCAAATTTAACACTTTGAATGTGCTAGCAGTACATTTTATATTTAAATAAATAAACCATAATTGGTAAGACTGACAGCGGGGATGAGTTATAGAATGTTGGTAGCAATACTGCTTACTAGCAACAATATGTGGTTTATGTTTTGTTTATTGTTTACAGTTTTAGCCCTTTATATTTCGATTTTTTAAGTCCTCTTGGTGTGCCAGTGGTGGTAGGCATACTGCAGAGTGAGGAACCGTGAAGTAGCGGTAAGTGATTGCTTGAAGCTGTGACCATTTTATCTCCATGGGCAGGATGCCCTATACCTGTTGCATAGAAGGCTGAGTGGGTCTCAAAAAGATCCTGGATGCTGCGGACAAGAGAAAACTCCTTCCACTTACCTGAAATCTAACTTTGTCGAGGCCGTAGCATAGTTAATATGCTGACTGAAATCTTCCGACTCTCTTAAAAAATTCTGTTACCTAAAATATAATTGTTTGCTGAATTAGACAGGAAAGAGGAGTAAATAAGTTTGGACTATGAAATAATTATGTAATAGAGCATCTTTCAGTCCATATTTGTTTCTTAAGGAAAAGAAGGGAAGTGGGCGAACGGGATTCGCTGTGCTGTCCTGCCTAGTACTGTGCCGTGCTGTGCTGTGTAGTGCTGTGTACCGCTGTGCCGTTCTGTACTACGTAGCGTTGTGCCGTGCTGTGCTGTGTATCATTGTGCCGTGCTGTGTATTGCTGCTCTGTGTAGTGCTGTGCCGTGCCGCGCTGTGTACTGCTGTGCCGTGCTGTACTATGTAGCGTTGTGCCGTACTGCGCTGTGTAGCGTTGTGCCGTGCTGTGCTGTGTAGTGCTGTGCCGTGCCGCGCTCTGTGCCGCTGTGCCGTGTATAGTGCTGTGCTGTGTAACGTGCCGTGCTGTTCTGTGTAGCGTTGTGCCGTGCCGTGCTGTACTGTGTAGCGTTGTGCCGTGCCGTGCTGTACTGTGCTGTGATCTGTGTGCGTATTTCTATCCTTCACTGACACTTTCGCATAAGGACCAAATTTCGTGAACTTTATTGTAAACTTTTTGCCACGGAAGGCCATCACAAATTGTACTATTTAATTTACTTTAATCGGTAGTGGCAACATGGCGGGGTCGTGTTCTTGGGGTTGTAGGAAACAAAGAGCCATTTTATTAAAAGCCCTGAAATGTTTGAGAAATATCTTTTGTTACTGTAAATTTTGCGTACAGTGTGGAATGGCGATATGGCGACTGTGCGAAAATTTTACGAACTTTTGGCTTGATGGCAAGGGATAATGAGCCACTAGATCCAGGTAGGTGAATTGGTAGGACAGATCATGCACCTGCCTGCATGTCATTATCAGCAAGTCAACAGCTACAAACAAGACACTATTGATATTGCGTTCGACAGATTTAACTAGACGGAATTTCTACTTTTAGTTAATATAGTTGCCACTGTAATAGCAGTAATAATAGTAGCCTGTGCGGGTAGTTATTTGTAGAGCCGAAGTCTGTTCACAAGAAAAATGCTGCACGGGACACATCGTGTATTTTGAAGTTTGTTATTTTGTTGTGAGGTCCGCTTATAGCTCGACATTCTTCCAGTGTGTATTCAGCTCTTACTATGCGCCACTTAGGAGAATCAGTTCTGACATTTAGGAAATGAAACACAGCGGACAGACAGACATACATTCAGAAAGAAAAATACGGGCACCTACTTATTAGTTTCTTTCATGATTTCATATAAGAAGACACATAGGCAAACAAGTATTCAGGTCGGGGTCCATTGCGATGACGTTATTGATATTATTAAAATAAAATAAAACCATCAAGCACAACTAGAATACTAGGATACGCTTTTTAGGATTTAGTAATTGCGTATGGATTCTAAGTTCATCTCGCACTGGCCGATCAATATTCGAGGACGGCTTGTGGTGAAATATAGACTGAATGAGAAAAAAAACTGTTACAAAATGGGATGTATGTGATTTTTCTTTCTTTATATTTTTACCACTGCGTCAAGGAATGTCTGGAATGAGTGACTATGAATATGAAGTTTATAGTCGCTTAAATCCGAGTGGTCACTCTTGCTGCTGCTGTCTCCCACACGCAGTACATTTACGCTGTCCAGAGAGGTCCCAACATATTTCCGTACACAGTACTAAGCACTTTTGTCTTTCTGGCGAAAAGCATTATGTTTTCTGCGAAGTAGAAACTGAATTCTTAAATCTAGTATAGGTTCGTTTCAGTGTTTTAGGGGATAAATTAACGTAACATTAATTTTTGGAAGGTTTTTTTTTTGTACATATTGGATCTGTTTGAATCGGAATTATTTATACGTAGCGTCTGTCAACAAAATACAAAATGACAGTGAAAGCATAGTATGGTGGTACGGAACAGCTTTATTATATAAGGCAACAAAGGGACCGTGTCCCCATAATCCTCACTTTCAGTTTCGTATATGCTATATACAACATTTATAGGTAAAAGTCTTTTCTTCTCAGCGTCCGATGTGAAAGCCGAGATCAAAGCAAAAACTCAAAGTCTGTGGTGATTTCAAGGGATGGTAATGGTGGTACTCGAAGTGAGGAGGAGATGGAGGAGGAGGAGGAGGAGGAGTGTGTGTGTGTGTGTGCGTGCGTGTTGCGACGGAAACACAACGTAACATTGAAAAGGCATTAAGGTATTCAGTGCTTTTACGGTTTAGGTAAAAACGGCATAAAAAAATCCTGAATTCTTTGTGTTGTTTGGACTCGAAGACACTCTTTTAATATTTCGCCTTTAGCTCTTCCACCCCCCACCCCCTTCCACGGCCCCCGTTTGCATGTAACACTGTAAGCGCAATTTACGTTGATGTGAGTTTACGAAACGGAGGAAGTGTACGTCAGACAATCTGCTCTATAATTTTGGGCACTCTGTGTTATACCGCTTCTGGACGTAAGGTTGCTGCGTGACACAGTCTGTGTATACACTAATTTAACAGAATTATAAGACTGCTTGATCCAACTTTTTTTTGTAATTAATCGTTCCGGCCTTTGAAAGCAGATTTTTATGTCCCACTTAATTTAGAACTTCGAATACTGAAAAACGTTGTCTAATTCCCTTTCCAGTGTTTTCCATTATGCAAAAGATCATTGATTTGTTTAAAGGTTCCCAGGTTTCTCCCACCTGTCCTTCTAGTCAGAACAGTATCGCGCACCGGCGGAATGATACTGACGGAGTAGAATAGAATTACTGAGAGCAGACCCTGTCTTAGTACCATGTCCATCACAATTACTGCATGGACTGGCCCGTGATCGAACCCAGACCTCCGCAGTGCTGTAGACTCGAATTAATCTGTATATTATATACAAAGATTCAGTTCCTCCCTCACAATGAACAAAATGCGATTGCCATCAGAAACACCAGCCAGTGAACACCGTGTAAGGTAAAAATAATCTCCATGTGAGAATCATGTGTCACAACACATTTTATAGGCAAAAATGCAGTGTTACAGTGTTAAATCTGTTTATATATTCAAGGGTGCGAACAGTCTGCTTTCAAACATTACATCAGGATCTGCTTTTTCCCTACTGTACCACAGAAGCTATAACCGATTCGCAGTTCCGGTGACGTTGTATGCTAGTATTCTTACAAGAGTAATGGGAAGTCACAAACTGGCTGGTATATGCAGTTGGAATGATATGAGGTCAGGTTTTATGTTCATAGATTGCCTGTGGACCCGAAGCTGAATTGGGAGCACTATATGCCCAGAGTAGAGAGGCGAACTCTGATGTGACCATCCCATTGCGCAGTTCGTTACATAAAAAAAGCAATTTTAAAATTGTTCATGTTCACACCTTGAACACGTATTGGAGAAGTTGTGGTAGAGCTCCAATTATTTTTAACCTCGACACTGTTCGTAGCTGAGCGGTCAACTTCATGGCTCGGCCGTTTTATCCCTGCATTTAATAGGAAGCTGGGTGGCCTCCAGAGCCGGTATTGTAGTTTTGGAGATCTTTGCTTCTATCGGAAATCGAACCTCCGATGGCTAAGCCTTCGATCTAGTCATTTTACCGACTTCTTAATCCCCGGCTTCTTTTGCGCGAAATAATTGAAGTTGTAAGTTAAGTTAAAAGGCTCGATATTTTTCGTAAAACTTTTCAAAACAAAATTTCATGAAAATACCTGAGAATTTCTTCAGCTCTTACATGCGTACAGACAATACGGAAGGACAGAATGGCTGCAGTAGATACTCCTTAGGAATGCGAACAAGCCCAACGTTCAGTATTGTCCACACACGCTGTATTTGTTACTTTTTTATATTTCCGTCCGTCCGTCCGTCCGCTCGCCCGCCCGTCTGTCCGTCCTTTCGTCCGCCTGCTCGTCCTGTCCATCTCTCCGTACGTCCTTCCGGCCACCCACCCGCCGGCCTGTCTGTCTCTCTGTCTCTACTCGTCTGTCGAACCACCTCTCCATCCGTCCGTCCATCCGTCTCTCTCTGCAATCTCTGTATCTAGTTGTGTCTGTCCGTCTTTCTAACTCTCCTTATTATATTATGGACTCATACGTTGTTTATTTCGGGAGACTTACAATTGCCGCGTGATTAATGTGGAAGTGATGAAAGAGTTGGAAGGAGTTAGAAAGCAGTGGTCGTCATCGAATTTAAAGTTTTACCGCCCCGTTTTTCTGTATGGCTAGCTAACTGTGTCATGAGGCGGAGTTCTCCAGAAGCTAATTTTCCGCGCATCTTGGAACCCGAAGTTTTATTATCGTGTTGACAAACGCCCAGTCACTGGTCCCTGTCCTGAGTCATATGAATCCAACCTCCGCAATACTATCTTATTACATTAAGATCTATTGTAATTCTATTTTCTAATTTATGTCTTTTTATTACAAGTGGTCGCTTTCCGTCATATTTCCCCACCAAACCTCCTTCTTCATGCGTGCCACATTCTGCACCCATCTCCTCCGTCTTGATGTGACTGTCTCAACAATATTTTTATTCTTCACGCTTGTATAAAATTCAAATCCATTCCTTCCATCGAGGATTCACAACAAGAAACCCCAGGTTGTTGTCCTCTGCTGTAATTCCATCTGGTGCCTTTCGCAATTGGAATCAGTGCTTGATAATTACGGTAGCACATTGACATTCAGTCCAGTGGCGCAAAACTAAAGAACGGTAACATCGCTTGAATAGAGGTCGAGTAATGGAATGGTTCATGTTCTTCACAAATTGCATGTTTTGTTTCCGTCAAAATTTTTTGATTTTGACAAAGTCTTGAATTGTGCCCGGAGAAACAAAACGCCGTAATTAAAATCTTGAGTGCTGAGGAACACGTAGATGTTCATCTAATTAAAAAAAAGAAAACTAATCATGCTCACGAAATATCGTATGAAATATCGTGTGATTAATTTTGTTTGTTGGTTTCTGAATCACCCCTCTGCAGGGCTTTCATAAGGATAGTTTACTTAAGGCAGTATTAGTTCAATGTATGGAACAATTATCTTTTTCTTTAAGGTCACAAGGATGCTTCAAGAATTTTGTTGAATTAAATTCGCCATTAGATGTGGCATCCGCAGATCCCCTACAAACCATTGTCAGTGCCGAAGGGTTAAGTAAAGTACAGTTTGGAACAGCTGGCCTAGTTTATGGTTGAGATTTAAGTT
>Ga0123352_10008707_pt1 | contig 15795 bp, 4 predicted proteins | sample TergutLab28metaG_FD_89700 | JGI IMG/M metagenome (GOLD analysis project Ga0123352, IMG submission 89700) | Labiotermes labralis P1 segment gut microbial communities from Petit-Saut dam, French Guiana - Lab288 P1 | ecosystem: Host-associated > Arthropoda: Insects > Digestive system > Gut ... | reverse complement strand
TGTTGGAAAAAGAACGGATAGTGATTTATAAAAAGAAACTCTAAGTGATTTTGTTTAGGGACCGAACGTTTTTTTTTTTTTGGGGGGGGGGGGCACTGTAAAAGCTTGATCTCCTACATAAAAATATACCATAAAATACATATGTGAAAGTTATCAAATATCATTACGTAGAACTTGCCTACTTTATGGTAAGATATTCTCAAAATTCGCCATAAAATTCGGCATTTATGCCGCCAGTCACTTTTAACTGTTCTCCATGAATGGTCCCCCCTGACTTCGTAGTGAATTTAATGTCCTACAACGAAATAGTGCAGGTTTAAACTTACAGTGTTCACAGTATCAAGTTACGTTACTCATTCCGCCAAAACTAAACACATTAACAAAAATCACAACCACAAAATATGTGAAATGTGTTTACCTCGTTCCGGAATTTTGTATTCTTGCATATTTTCCTCGTGTATTTTACAATAGATTAAGAATACGTAACCTGTCACATGCACTTACAAACTTGTTTCAAAAGACCAAAATAAAATTTAAAAAAACTGTGCCATAAATACATTTGTTTCACCATAAATACACAACAGGAGTTGATAAGTGGTCTGGAATGCTTTACTGATGTAAATCAAAATGAAGGATCAGAACGTGGATAAGAAATGAAGACATCAATTCTGACCACAAACGTGAGAATGGAGCAGTCTAAGAAAGTTGGCCCACCAGCAGCAACAGCTGCCTCCCGCCTGTCACCGCAATACGCAGGGTTCGATTATAGGCCATTCTATACAGCACCTAGGTTGAACAAAGGGGCACTGGGACAGGGTTTTCTCCGAGTAAGAACTTGTTGCAGATTTCTCTTTTCGCTATCATTCCACCATTGCTGCATACTCATACACACTGCTCCATATTATTATTATTATTAGTAGTAGTAGTAGTAGTAGTATAGCCGTTGTTGCGAAAAGGTAAGTGCTTTATTTTCATTTTATTACCGTGCAATGTGATAACAATATTTATTAAGACCAACTAATTGCACATACTTGTAAAACCATTAAAATCACATTATCTGGTTAAAATGGATTTAAAATATCTCCTACATGTTTCAATCCCTCTATGGGATCATCCTCAGGGAGCGTAAATTAGTGTAGGAATGAAGTTACTAAGACAGATTGTACATGAGGTTATCTGGCAGCATGCTGTTTTGTTTATGTTATGTCCGTCTGGTTCGGCCTGTGTTCATCGTCCGCTGTGATAATGTGATTTTAATGGTTTGACAAGTATGCGCAATTAGTTGTCTTAATAAATATTGTAAGTGCTTTAATTTGTCTACGCGAAATTTATTTCGGTTTTTTCATCATTTGTTTGTCTGTGCAGTCCGTCTGTGAGCAAACAACGTTTAACAAAACGCAACTGTTTCTAATATCTGAAGAAAAGTTCACTTAGTTCTCCCAAGTTACATTAGAGCTGCTAAAATTCAAGTCTTTGCTTGCATTTGTGCCCCAGCTGCAAGGAAATCCCAACTGTTCGAGATGTTACTTTAGGTATTAGATCGAACGGTTCGTCATCGCCATAGATTCTAACTGAAACTTACAAACTGTTGCTGTATTTGACGCCTGCAAAAGAAAAATTTCATGGCATATGTGTACCAGACATTCCGAACGTGACAACCAAGATCTTCTGTGATAATCAAACGGGTTTTATTTCGAAAATGGTAATGCATGAAAACGAACGAACTTATTAAATGAGTTGGCAGAGTCCCTTCGTACACAAACTGAGTATACTAGTGATAAATTAAACGGACACTGCACACCGGACAAAACCCAGGAACTTCTTATCGAACGTCGCAATGTTACAAATGTCATTCCACGTATAACGACATTCATAATTTGTACTCTTCAAAAAACACAGTAATAAAATCAGGCAGAATGAGAGACAGGAAGCACGTAATAAGGGTTAGGTAGAAAAAAAGTAATATCAAATTGTGGTCGGAAAATCTGAAAGAAGGGTGCCACTTGAAAGACCTAGACATAAATGCGAAAATAAAATTAAACAGGATTGGTTAGGATTGTGTGAAACGAATTCGTGTGGTTTCAGAAAGGGAATTAGCGGCAGCCTCTTGTGAGCATGGTTACCACCTCTGAAGTCGCGCAAAACGCGAGGAATTTCTCGCCTTTATGACGATTTGCAGAGTGATCTGTTCCCGAGCACTGAACCACAAAGTCAGTCATTTTTGTACCACAAACCAGTGTAGCCGTCAGTGACACATTTTCATGGTCATGTTTGCATAATACGACACATTAGAAACAGCATTACCACATTCTCATTACTCGTTCTCACATATAACATAACATATATTAAATTTATTAACACTTCTCGTACAGTGTTACACGTTTCGGCAGAACTATACCACCCATAGTGGTGCATAAACAAAAACCCTACTAAAACTTTTACAATTAAAAGGAGACTACACAATATTTTCTTCCCTAAAGACGCCTATGATGAAGAGACAGGGAGAAATAATTTGACACATTACATTTTAATACAGTATATCTTTAAATGTAAAACTAGTAATTCTTCCTTTCCCTTTGTGATACACTCCTGTCTACATCTTAAGTCTTCCGAAACAAGACCATTTTTAATTAGTAAATTTAAAATAGTATTCTATTCGTACTGTTTGACACAAAAACTTCTTATTTATTCGCAGCACACTCAACATGCCTCTAACTATCCACTGTTATACATCACGTACGTCACACTGTTAGGTCTGCATGGTGAATTTCAATTATTCTAATGAGGAAGTGAGGAAGTCTCACTGAATGGCCGGACATACCTCGCAACCCGTATAGTCTGAGGCAGTGCACATTATGAGGTTCAGAAACTATGTCATTCCGTCACACTATGTAACATAAAACTGAATAGCCGGTACGTTTCGTTCTGTATTTAAGGAGAGACGCAGCTTCACCAACTTTTTTTTCTGAAAAAGTATGGAAAAATCTTTATTGTACAGAATATTGAAAAAACAAAATTAAGCCTTTTATTTTTCATTCTTTCACAAGCAAAAAAACAAAAACCCTCGCCATATATTTACCTCTAGCTCGTAAAGGGCCCAAAACGCGAAGCTATACAATAAAGGTGCATGTAAAGTCGTCCTCGTGTAAACCATGAAGGCGTATGTGGGAATAGAGATATAGCTCCACTCATTTTTAACCTCGGAGAAAAAGCCGCAGTTACATACTGAAGAGGAGGCTAGGTGGGTCCGAGGCAATCAGACGCTCCGCGTAAGAGTACTCTTGCAGTACTCTCGCAGACATTTTAAGCTTACGACTACAGGACTCTTCACTTCGTTTAGTGCTGCCCTAATCAAGTAGTACAATACGGAATACTCAATCCTTTGGAGTCCAAATTATTCTTGTGAGTTCCCACACTATGGTCCAAATTAACTGTACAGAAAAATCTCTAATTTTCAAAGTTAAAAAACAATAGACAATTGTAACTTACGGAAAACTGTACCCGGCCTTTCTAGTAATCCTCCTGGTCACATGGAATATCGGGGGGATGGAAACGACACGGAAGATACGCTAATTCCAAATTACAGAAAACAACCTCTTTTAATGAAGTCAAACCACTTAACGTTTACCAGAGCGCACACACATCCTGCTCGCTGCCTTGATACTTCCGAAGTGATACAGTGGATAATGCTTTCGCCACAAACGTCAGTTACTCTGTTGGCCACCTGGCATCCATTCTGTAATACGATCCCCGCACACCTGCATAAAAGGTTGCTAAGCGGAGAGCACAAGGCCGGAATTAGCAGAGTGAGCAGAACAAACGTTGACTTGCCGACGCAAACCGTTAAAAAAAAATTAAACGAGTTTTAAATAAAACCGTTACATCTCATAGAAGCCTGTTCCCGGGTTCGAACCTGGAACGGGCGGCTTCAAAACCAATCGATGTAAAATAACTTGTTGTTTTGGGCTCGACAGTATATCTGGTACATCAGAAAGCGCTATCTAGTCTAACTCGATAACGGACCGGTATTAACAGAACATAACCCAGGGGGTTATAATTCAGTAGAGGAAAAGAGGTAAATCATCAGTGGAAACACAACTTATAATCTCTTTCAGAGATATTAGCTACACGTTTCGGATTAATTTATTTGTATTGTATAAGGGCCTGATGATGGATTAATTAATCCGAAACAAGTAGCTAATGCCAGTGAAGGAGAATATAAGTTGCGTTTCGACGGAAGAATTACGTTTTCCCTTCTACTGGATCGGTAAGTGTAGAACACAACCGTAAAGCGTATGAAGCACGCGAATCAGATCTACAGACGTAAAATGATCAGACGTTGCCAGAGCAAGTACAGTCCTAAACATATGTCAGCCTTACACTTACACACAGAAAACGTAACTAGTTCCTTTGTCTGGAGAAGGTGGTGACTTCTCTGTTGATAAAGAAAATCTACCCGAAGGTCCAATACCCTGCATTAAAAAGAAGAAGAAGAAGAAGAAGAAGAATTTGACAAATATTGCAACGTTCTCACTCTGAAATAAAGGGCAGTTAAACACAACCGCTCTCAATCAGCAGACAGCACACTCGTTCCCAGCAATACGACCCTGTTCTCATACCCCACCTACAGTACAGTCTCGTATCTGCATGATACATTGTTTTTAAAATGCACTCACAAGTGTCCAGGGCTTCTACCGAGGCCGTCCATAGGATGAATAAAGCCACCAACATCGCTCCGGTCTTCATGCTGCATCTAACCTGCAGAACTCGGCGCTGCTCACAACATGGCACCTGCAAACAAAGTTATATTTTCTTCAGAGAAAGCATCCGGTGATCACCTCTTGCCCTACAGCTATACTAAATAATGAGTCAACAGTCACGTTGTAGTCAGCCTTCAATGTGTGTCGGCTGTCGTGGGAAAGATACAATTGGAATCTTCTGCAGTTCACGAAGCCTCTTACGTGCATTACACCCTCACAATGATGTAGTTTGAATTTTACCGTACAAGTGTCTATGTGAACCAGTGTCACTTCATTAAGTTTTCAAAAAGTTCATCCTTACCTTCGAATAAACAGAGTGGTTGTAAATTAAATACATAATGGTAAATACAGACGAGAGGTTATGAGATAATTACCGCAGGGTGGTGGGCGTGTCTAGTGCGGTGCGGGGGGACTGCTGGCTACAAGGGTTACTACTGGACTTTTATGGTAGGAGAGAGAGGCGGTTCTACTGCTGCACACAGAATGAAAATATCAAGCATTTCGAGTGGCGTACAGTGAGCGAGTGCGTTGTGCGAATGCGTTCAGGATGGATAGTAGCAATCTTGCGCACGCGCATCCATAGCATTCATCGCAGGTTTCATCTCGTAGTCTGTAAACAGCAGGTGTAGCCCCTAAACACTATCTTATACCGCATAATTCTTCCACTCTTTTGAATGTCACATCTACCATTTTGTATCCAATTTAAACGTAAGTAGCCAAAATTTTACAAACATTTCTGCAACCTAAAAGGCTAAAGTACCTCGAATTTGTTGTTCCTGTTCTTAAAGTGGTTTTAGTCGATTCATCTTTCACCCACCCCCCCAAAAAATCACATTGTATAAGGTCGAGACTTCGCGGAAGCCCTCGATAACCAGTACACTGACAAGGAAAACGATGGTCAAGCCGCGCACTAACAGAAGCGCAGTTCATGCTCAAGCTTGTAAGACGTTCACTTCTTCATAATATAGCACAAAATATAAATGTTGCTTTCCGTTTAGGAGATTCAGCAACTTGCGTGTCTACTTTATAATCACCCTGTATAAGAGGCAGTAATTTTTAAATTCTCAAGATCAATTAATCTGTAACGAATGCTGATTTACTACTGACAAAGTCACTTTTTTCCTGAAGATGGAGGAGTAGGTTCAATCGAAATATTTGATACTTCTCGCCACCGATGGAATTACGTCGTTCATGCCCTAGAAGACCCTCAGTCTCATGAAGATATTTTGTGATGATAATAATAATAATAATGTTTGTATGAACGCTACGCTTTGGCTCCTGGACATCAGACGTCGGATATTTCCTTCCATGGAGCTTCTTTATCTAAAAGTAGTACCAAAAAATTTAAAAATGAGTTCAAAGATATGCAATAAATGGTTAATAAACGGCGTATAATATTACATAGATAATATAGTATAATATTACATAGATAGGCCTACTGTGTGACCTATACAATTTTAATTTATTATTTATTTATTTATTAATGGTCGAGTTAACCCCTAAACCTGATAAAATGTAAGCGAAATATTGCCTGGAGATACAGCACACATACACTGACATATAGTTTGTAGAGTGCTGTTTGTAAGTGAACAAATACAAACGTGGCTCGGATGCTAAATTTTGAACTTATATTCGACACATATAATACAAACAAATTAAACCTCCGCAAAAATGAAAATGAAGAATGACAATGCTTCACGATTTACGGGGAACTGAGAATATGCGCAATAGAAAACTAGGCTTTAGGAGTTTTATTCGTCAGATGAGTCCTTGTTTTTCATCTGAAGTGACTATGCTGAAGCCGGTGGTCGTAGCTTTTGGTGGGGTTATGAAATATTTAAGTCGAGTCCGTGAGATTAGTTTGTGCAGGGAAAACCAGCAGGCTTCAGTTGTTCCTGTTCTGTATACCATGGAGGGTGCATACGGACAGACAGGACAGCAATGGTAACTAACCGTAGTTGAGTACAAGCCTATCGAGGTGTAGCAGTGTGAGAACGTATGCAAGTAAAGGTTTGCATAATTCATGGCAGCACAGTGGAGACCGACCAGTAAGTACAGCCCCAACCGCACATCTATTCATCCACGTACTGCCCACTACATAAAGCATCTGGACAACAGTATATATTTCTATACCCAGTATATGCACTCGTGTGTGAATACCGTTTAAATAGGCGATTAACAACGCAAAGTTTTTTGTTGTTGTGGCCACTATACAAGCTTAAAGGGGACCGCGGGGGCACCGTGGTTAAGGCGCTGCGCTACAAATCGGAATGTCGCTGGTTCGATTCCAGCTGGTGCCATTGGAATTTTTTATTGACATAATCCTTCCGATCGCACTATGGCCCTGGGGTCGACTCAGCCTGTAACAGAAATGAGTACCAGGAGTATTTCCTGGGGATAAAGTTGGCCGGTGCGTCGGGCTGACAAACTTATCATCATCCTGGGCCATTGTCACGCAGTCTGGGAACCTTAACTTCCTGGAACCCTCTGGGCCACTCCAGGCCTGTAACGGGACTGCTTTTATATAAGCTTAAAACATGCGTTCTATGGCCACATAACTTAAAATATGTAACGTGTCACAAACAAAATAAATGCTTCTGCGGAAATCGTAACAAACTCAGATCTGTGATTGAAACGGAGGTGAATATGAGGACTGCCATCTTCCGGGGTATGACAACGTGTAGTTTGACCACAAACGCACCGACATTTCGAAGGACGGAGCTGTACATCTCGGTACAAACCCACAAGACCATACAGTATAAAAATCCAGAGAACCACAGTGTAATAACTGTGTTTGATTATAATGATAAGCTTTCCCCCTTTAAAGCCTAGCAGTCACGTTACCTACAGCCAGATTTAACACTTAAGAATTCTGCGTTCTGCCCACACAGTGCGTTTGTGTGTCTTGTACGGTTCACAAGAACAAATAGCGATTACTTCCCTACAGAATTCGAGCAATTTTTGTAATCCAGACACACTGTTTATACTGTGCGGAACGGACTGAATCTGTGAATATAATTCATGATCACTTTGAGAAAAAACCAAACAAGTACACATGAAAATACATGAATTTTTTTACATTGTAACTGTTGCAAAAAACCTTCACATTTTTCTGTCGCCTTTTGTGTCATCTTCATGGAAGTTTTTGTACGAAAGATATTACAAAGACACCCAAACAGAACAAATGCCGCAATTCGCTTCAACAAACTATACAGATCGAACCACCTGACACCCAACAATATTAAAATCACCACCAACGTCACAACACCACGAAGGCAGCCGTATCAAATAAAGAACTTACAGTTTACTTGTCTTTGTAATATATCCTCTTAAAAAAAATACGCAGATGGCCACAAAAGGTGACCGAAATATGTAGCAGGTTTACAACAATTTCAATGTAATAAATTCACATACTTTCATATGCATTTGTTGGGTTTATTCTCTTAGTGAAGCATCAGTGCATGGTCATTAAACACTTAAAACTGATAATTCGTGATATTTACACTTATTTAGTAAACCAACAAACGCACATTGATAAAATATGCTATATCAGTGTGCATTTGTTGGTTTACTATATAAGTGTCAATATGTATTATTGCACAGATATGGAACACAAATAATTCATGATACTTTTCTTCTTGAAAGGGTTAAACAGCAGTAAGATAGCAGCACAATCTTGAGACTCCATTAAGCGGATGTCTTATTTTTTATTGGGGCTTGTGCGGACAAGCCTGCAGGCCAAGCATGCAAACAGATGATTGCTACCTTCTGGGACGTACTGTTAATTCCGTGTAGGTACCCCCGACGTTTCGGACGAAATTGTTGGCTAAATTTTCAGGGTAGTGAACATGAAGGCAGGAATCACCTCCGAAACACCAGCAACTAATTATCATTCGACACGGCATCATACACTAGAATACTTTAATTTCCGTAAACACAGCAGTGGATACCTCAAATCACAGCTCTATTAAATGTATTTTATATATGTAGCTAGGCTAAATGTACAGATTTCCGGAAATACACGAATCAGCGTAAAAAGGCAGCGTAAATCAAGGTTTTTTTTTACGAGCCTTTACGTATAATTACTATAAAAACTACTTCAGTGTTCAGAACTGTAATTTCGAAACAGTGCCCATAAGACATTTCGATTTTAAACTATGTCAAAAACACTTATTTTTATCCTGACCCCTAGAGCGTTCTTCATGCAGTATGCCAGGAACAGCAAATAAGTATGTTAACGTGGCCCTCTGTAATCTATTATCGTCATGTCACATTGATATAAGGTGTGCAGCAATTCCACACAACTTCAACCACTTCAGCATATTCCCCTGAAGATGTGTGAATGATGTAGCATGTAGTAAACAACTGCAATCAATTATTATTGCGTCGTGTTGCAGTTTGCAAAGAATTCCCTCAGTATTAATACAATATTTGCCTGTATTCATTGGAACGGTCATTCACCTCCTCCAAGGCGTTCCGCAATTTTCTGCCATCATTAACTTTATCTTATCGGGGTAGGTATTTAAATTTTAGAGCATGGTTTGTCAAAACACGTAAGCATCATCCGAACAGAAAAGAAATAAATGGCGTTTTGCAAACAATAAAGCAATGCAATATATCACAAAAATGAATTAAATTTCCTTGTCACCTACATATATAAGATTAATTGCTAGGAAAGTTTTCATACTGTGTTAGCGTTTTAAGGTCTTTAAATGGCTATGCGTAGTTTACATGAATTGTGAACTCCAATGAATTCATAAGGTAAACAAATTATTTATAGTTGCCGTCAAATACAACAATAGTATATTCAGTTATTAGTTTTCTTTATTTTATGGCTAACTAAATATACTATTGTTGTATTTCGCGGCAACTATAAACACTTTGTTTACCTTGTAAATTATTTAAACAATGGAACGTCCTCTATAAAAATTCCAGTAAAGTAGTTTTGAAAACTAAGAATGTCATGATACAACAACAAAATCCTCAAGATGCCACCGCAGTCTACGTTACGCCATTCTATGATTTAAGAAAAGTACACTGTAATTTAAAATTCCCGTTAACTATGTCTGACGACAGCAGAAAATTGCCGAAACACGCAGTAGAGTAAAATGTGAATTCCACTGAATACAACCAGACTGCCATTACGACTCAGTGTCTAACGTCTGACATGCAGTAAACTTGCTTTAAGTGAGGCAGCACAATCTAATACAAATCTAATACAAATGTTATATCGTGACTGTAGGTAGGTACATAGATCAATCCAGTTGTACCACTAGTACAACACAGTACGTCATGAACCAGCTGAACACCTCAAACTACGATTACATAGCCTACTTGCATGCCAACGTCAGAAGGAGTTTCAGATTTAAAATAAGATGATTATCATATTACCAATAATCAACGCGTTAGACAATGATAATGACATGCTGAGCGGAACTGTAGGAATCACACAGTTGTGCTTCACATAACAAGACACGAGACTACTGACGAAAATCCACTAAGACATATGATATTCAGAAGACCTTCATATCCATATCATATTTGATACTAACGTTGTAGGAGTTTTCGTAAAATTGCAAAAATCGACTATTAACTTCGTCATAACTGTCCGTCTATCCACATGGAAGGTTATATTTGAGTATTTGTCAAAAATATGTTCAGAAAATTCAATTTTCATTAAAATAGAACACAAAGAACGGGGACTTTACATGACGACCAATATATATACATATCTGGCTCAATTCTTCTTAAAATGAGAAATGTTTTTAAAGTTGTAAAGAAAATGAAAACATATATTACGCTCATTTTTACCCCCCAAAAATCGTGCCCTTTGTATGATAATGTGGAAAAATATGGTATAGCCGGACAGGACACAGACGACAATACGGCCCATGCGCATTGCTGCTGGACACCTAAGGCTAAACATGCGCCCACAATATGCAACATTTATTGCTTTTCTACCGCAACAGATGTTGGAAGAACGTGTCTCAATGTCACGTTATATGAACACTGCCTGCCTTTGTTATAATTTTAATTAGTCCACCGACAGAAGTACGATACCGACATAACTACACGCGTATAATTCTGTATAAAGTGCATGATTCTAAAACAAAAATATAAGCAGTAAGACAGTATGGCTAATTACTCGACACGTTGGTATATGTAAGAAACAGTTCATAACCGTATTTTCTCTCCTTGAAGATAGTTCGATTAATAATCGAAACATGTTGGAAAACTGAAACAGCTATTTTGTGCAGTATCTGTGTACTTTGATGGTAAATTTTATGAGTGGTATCAGATTCAGTAAAGGAAAAATGATAAAGGTAAAGATGTTCCTCTCCACGCCAAAAAGAGCTTTAGAGGGAGCAGAGTAATAATGCAGCTCCACTAAATTTGCACTTGGCGCTAGATAAGGCTCCGGCCGCTTTACCCCAAAAAGAAACCCGGTAGTTTCACACAAAAAGTGAATTTGAGGGAATTTCAAGTTCTTACAGCAGAGCTGCTGCAGTTTTATTTAAGTCTTCTGGGATGTTACGCTGTGTCGACTGGTAAACTGTAACCGACGTTTCGAAGAACTGTAATGCACTCATGTTCAGAATCAAGCAATCCAACGCCCGAGTAATTTTGGTTGTCAATTTCCTCAACCACAGCTCTTCAAATCTTATTTTACAAATGGCTACGTAATGTTTCTAAGACTTGTTCCTTTCCAATAGAGACAGCAGCATAAACTGTATGTCCGCGGTCGTCCATCCGCTTGTGTGTCTGTCCTATATTTATGGATAATTACAATATCACCTTACAGTGCTGTGGCTAGCGCCCTGTAATTAGTGGCGAATTAGGGCGGAGAAAAGCTCAACCTAGAACCTGAGACACTGAAGGGAGTTGAAATCCAGTTCCCCTTCAGGGTTCCCCATATGCAGTCTGCTTACCCCACTTCACTCTCCTTGACAAGAATTCGAACATACGTGTTCCACGCGTGAGACAGACAGCTCCCAAAGGATACAAGCGGTCATTGCTTCATTTGTGCCTGGCTCCATGAATTTCAAGAATTAACCTTTTGACGCCTAATGTCAACTATAGTGGTCGTACTGCACCGCTAACCTCTAAAGTTGCTTTTTATATATTTATTCAACAAATATAGGTACTAAATATTTTAAACATGGTATACACTCTCCGTTTTTTTTCTTCAAAACGCAGTTTGTTTCATAATTCTAACGTATTTGGTTCTTGTATTATTCACATTTCATATACAGGGTGTGCTAAAATTAAAAAATAATTCCGGCGCCAAAAGGTTAACAGGCTTTCTCTCCTGTCCTTAGTACAGTATCTTCTGACAAGCAACTATGAACCTCCCCTCGCTTATCTCTATATATATTACAGACGTTTCCGCAGCTCAGACGTTTGAGCGACACTTTATTACAAACAGAATTTGCATGCAACGTCAGTAGGCTTGAAGGAGGAAAAAGACTGAGATCATTCATTAGACAGAATCAATATCCCCTCATCGACGAATGTGAAAAGCTACGAGAAATGTCAAACATTATATTCGGTCTATACAACTAAGACATATATATTTCTGTGCACTATACATACCCCTCACCTTCCTTACAATCTCCATGAGTATGTATTAAAATTAACTACAGATATTAGATTTGTTTCTTGCAGCCCATTAACTGTAATATTAATGGTAAACAATTACGATCTGCTCTAAGTCTCTCGAGGCAAGCAGGTCGTGTACCGAAATACCCGATCGCTAAGAATACGGGTGAATATTATGACCATAATCTGCCCATACAAGAAGATGCACCCACATCTGTGTAAGTTCGTGTGAATTGTCACATAGGGTATGGCGAGAAGGAGAGAGATCCAACTAGGACCAAAAATAAATGTTGGAAATTGGGAGGAAGAAAGGATAAAGCAGGAAAAAACGATAAATATGGAAGCGGCAGACATGAAGGCAGGTAAATGAAACGACGGATTACCGACTCCTTTCCAAATCCTGTGTAAAGAAGGACACTTGGAAACCGTTTCGGAAACCTACAGTGATCTGAACGAACAACATCTGCCTCGATTGTTTTACCGCTGAACACAATGCAGAATTCTGTTATCAACAAAGCCAGTGCAGCCGGATTTCCCAACTACCAACCCCTGTGGCATGTAAATTATATGCGACTGGAAGCCACAGCAAATTCAATAACGTCCTCAAAAAGTCGACCGAGTGTAAGGTAAGGGAAGGAAAAGGGCTATATTAAGTTTGCGCAGAATGGTGGGAGGGGAGATAACTAGTACACACCGGCTAGGGGCTTTTCAGTGGCGGCTTGTTTCCTTCAATATGTTTATATCCTTGGACTGCAATATCCCCTTAGAAAGCCCAAATAACCCACACATGTTGCTCTGTAGAAATTTTACACTTATGCAATTTTTCGTTCCTACACTCACTTTTTACATCAAGAAGAAATTATGAATTCGTTAATCCGTACAATTACACCAGTATTATTTGGAAACTGATAATTGTTGAAGGCGTATCTGGTGTTTCTATGTTTCTACGCGCATCTAAAGTTACTTCACGCAGAACTAGCTAAATATCAACAGCAAATTTTCTACAGGAAACTAGGGCACACATTTATTCCGATGCAGAATTTCTTAACTCTGAAGTTTGTCCAGATAATAAGCCAACTCATGGGAATTATGACATTACCAAATAAAATTATTAAGTTATGTTTTCCTTTAATTTATATCAGTCATCACTGCGAAGTTGAAACACACAACACAGGCAAACCTGAGTGAATTTCATGTCACGATAGGAGAAGCCATCAGCTTATCCAGCGGTTACCAATCCTGGATGTTTCCTGCTCAGTTGTCACTCTTCAGTGCTGACTCACGTCATGTAGATCTGCTGCGACTTCTTTGCAGCATACGAATACAAAATACAATAGGGAGAAGAGAAAATTTGTTGTTTATTTTTTACTTCATTGCTTTCAGCAGTTATAAATTTAAAAATTATGGTTTGTAAACAAACATTAATTTTTAACTGTTTTATTAGATTTATATCAGAAAAACTGAACATGGAATCTAATGAGGCATGCAAAATCAAAACGAATAGGACAGGCAGTGTATCTACAACTTAACAATGAGGCGCATTCGGGTAACCGTTGTTGCAGTGGAAAAGCAACAAGTATTAGATATCCTGAGTATGCGTTTCTAGCCTTAGGTATCCAACATGAAATGCGCATGCGCCATATTGTCATCTGTGACCTGTCCGGTTCTACAATATTTTTACACATTATTTCATAAACGGCGCGATTTTCGAATAACAGTTTTTAAAATTAAAATGTGTGCTTTTATTCTCTCTACAACTTTTGCCTGAAACATTTTTCACTCTAAGAAGAACGAAGCGAGATGTGATCTAAAATATAAATTGGTCTTCTTGTAAAGTACCCTTTATTCTTGTAAGATTTTAATGAAACCTGAATGTTCTGGACACAGTTTCGAAACAACACTCATATAAGATTTCACGAAAATCTGTCCAGTGGGAGCCGAGATTTTTCATGCTGGACATGACGAAGCTTACAGTCGCTTTTCGCAATTTGGCGAACGCACCTAAACATTAACGTAAGCAATACGACTAGCTTTCAAAAAACTGATTACAGGTTGATGATCATCGTGGATGGGAGGGGGGAACTTACCGACTTCTGTCATTAATGTTCATTAGCATTTCGCCTAGTAGGATGCATGACGAGGATGGAATATGCACACAGAACTGTAGACTGCAAACTTGCAGGGAGACATCGCCCAACAAAACAAACGCCATTCGCACAAAGTGGCAGTTTCTGCGAACGTGGACCCGAGCATTCGGTTTTAATTCAAGCAGAGAATTTCTTGACCAGCTGAGCAACCACAAACTGTACTAAAAAAAGACATAACGTGTCAGATGAGACAATGTGCTGCCCTCTTGCCCTCTTTTCCCACTTGTCCTCTTGGAAAAGGGCAGTGCATTCCGACAGGGGCAAGGATGAGTTTGGATAGCTAACTGATGTTTTTCATTCTGATTCATTGTGTTGTATTATATTATACTGAATACGAATGAAGTATGCAGGTGCCTGACGTATCAACAACATCGCACAAGAACAGTACTGAACATAAATCGACAAGTATGTACATAAGTATGTACACAAGTATGTACATAAGCTCATAGGAATAAAAAATACAGCGCACAATCATTTACAACACGCATAAAATCGCCCATAAAAATCAATATCGTAAAATAAGCAACAGCTTTTTAAGAAGAACAGTACCTGCCTGAAATTATATTCACTAAATACGAGCAGGAACCGAACAACTAACGGAAATACAGAATCTTTATTTCATCCGAGCTAACATAATCGTCTCAATAGAAAACACAACAATGATGATGTTCTACACGCAACAAATACTTCATATGACGCTAAAAATACGCAGTATATTTAAATAAATATCTGAAATTTAGTGAGTTCTCACTAACCAACAATGCATACTGCAAGTGTGCTAAGGTTCTGAAATGTCTGTAAAGCATGCCTGATGACGCTTCGTGCAGCCGAAACACGTAGTTCTGAATGTTGTATTTGGCTGCAATACTTCATCCGTACCTTACGCATGTTTCTGTGTAAATGATGGACTGATGGCGTAAATCAAAATTACTACGTAATGCTTAAACCTCAGTATATTTTGCTTTTGCATTTCCATACGCTATGTTACTTTCAGTAATTCAGCCCTTCGCCACATAATAACTAACTTCCAAAAAGAACGAAATGTAAATTCGTACTACGGAAAAGCTGAAACAGAATTAACAACCTCTTGCAGCCAGACCATAGGCAGTAAACAGTCAGATACCCTGCCTGTCCCTGGCAGCCATACCGCGCACTTCTCACTTTCAGATTTGAACCCCCCCCCCCCAATCCCAAAGATTTCACCCCAACAACCCTTCCCCGCCCAACCTTAAACCTTGTCTTTTAAAAGAATAACCCCTTCGCCAGCCCGCTAATACCCCCCCTTTATT
>Ga0123352_10008706_pt1 | contig 15796 bp, 9 predicted proteins | sample TergutLab28metaG_FD_89700 | JGI IMG/M metagenome (GOLD analysis project Ga0123352, IMG submission 89700) | Labiotermes labralis P1 segment gut microbial communities from Petit-Saut dam, French Guiana - Lab288 P1 | ecosystem: Host-associated > Arthropoda: Insects > Digestive system > Gut ... | reverse complement strand
GGTGTTGGTGGGGGGGGGTGGGGGGGGGGGGGGGGGGGGGGGGGTTGGCGAACCTAAGCTACGAAAACGTAACTTGTTCTCCGACCCCTATCACGAGTATTAGATCCGCAGGGCCTGCGGGGCGTATCGTTAACCGCTTGGAAGAGAGTAAAACAATGGCTTCAAATATTGAGATGGAAATTATGGGACGCAGAATAAAACTGCGTAGGTATTTTGCTATGTCTAGAGAGTTGTAGTATGTGTATCTGTGTGTATAGCAGGATTAAATCCACAAAGTCCCCGTCGTTTTGCTTGACAACCTTCAGCGCTGGTCTCACAAACGTTAGGTCCTCCTACCTCTGTTACATGATTGCAGCCCTAGGTAAGCAGTCAAATACTGGCACCCCCCACCGCTTCGACTAACCTACGCGCACACGACTTCGCGCACTCTCCCGATTTGTGACATCATGCTAGGCTGGCTAACGTTGCCTGCGCCTGAAGCTAGAGACTTGGTGGAATTACTCCTGCTTTACAGAGTATGGAAGGTGCTTAAGAAACTGGATGGTTAAAGAATTAAGACCGCTGGGGAAGTCATGTTCTGCCGAATACGATTTATGGAAAATAAGGCGATAGTGTAAAGCAGGGGTGATGGTAGGTTTCAGTGTTCCAGTCACTACAGAAGAGAGGAAAGTGCGAGCCAAGTTCGGAGGAGCGTAAGAATGAGTCTGAGTGTGCCAAGTATTAGGGGCAGATGATGGCTCATGTCGGTCAACAGAACTTCGTAATTCCTTCTTTATAGGTGTCTGCTAGTACAGATTTTTTTATGTCCCATTAACAAGTACTAACAGAGGGGAAGGTAGGAGGGAGTTCAGTTCTGTAGATTATGCTTACATTTGTATCGACCACCATAAAATGTGTGTACGCTTTAATTCCATAGAATGCGCGGTGTAGGTGACAGCAAGTTTTTGTGCATGTGTTACCTCCCTTCTGGTAAGGGTTAAAAAAAAGGTATACTGCACCCTTGTACAGGCACTGAGGTTCTGTACAGGCCGTTTGACCCATAGGGGGAGTAGAGGATTAGGTCTGCTCTTTCTTGACGGCACTAGAAGGGGGTGAGGGCTCACCGTCACGCCCCGGCCACTCTTTACCCCCGAGAAAAACCCGGTACCCATTGTGCAGGATGCTGGGTGGGCCGCAGGGCCGGTCTGGACAGGCGCGGAAAATATCTCCCCCACCGGGATTCGATCCCCGGAACGTCCAGCCCGTAGCCAGTCGCTATACCGACTACGCTACCCGGCCCGCTGAAGGGTTAGAGGAGGCATTGTATTTCCGAAGTAGTGGGTGGAAGGGAGAGGACCGTAAACAGTCTGGAACTTAGTGCTTTCATCTCATGTTAACGGAGTCTTTGCGAAGGACTAAAAAGGTTGCTTGTATGAAGTTCGTAAGACAACATATATGATTCCGTTAAAAATACACGTGGCATTAAGGATTCCGAATTGTAAGTGCGCTTATAGTAAATGCGGTTGGACTTGACATTTTCGACCTTTCGAAATGTTGACCGGCATTGCTTTTGTTTCATTGAAAGTAGCAAATGGCAGTTATAAGTAATTCGATTTGTGGACAGATTACGCAGTGTCCTTCTGACGTGTCCTGCATTGTTCTGTGTTTCTGAATGACACGTACGTATGAAGGTCCATTACTTTGGTCTTTTAGATACGTTCACAAAGTTGCGAGAAGCTACTATTTGCTTCGTCATGTCTGTCCGTCTGTATGGAACAACACGGCTTCCACTGGAGGGATTTTCATGAAATTTTGTATTTGAGTATTTTTCGAAACTGTCGAGAAAGTTCAAGTTTCATTAAATTCTGACAAGAATAATGGGTACTTTACATGAAGACCGATATACGTTTATGGCAGTATCTCGCTGAGTACTTCATTGAGTGAGAAATATTTCAGACAAAAGTTTCAGGGAAAATCTAAACACAAATTTTATGTTCAAAAACTTGTTTTTTTTCTAAAATCGTGCCGTTTGTGAGATAATGTGGAAAACTATGGTGCAGCCGGACAAGCCACAGATGACAATATGGCGCATGCGCATTACATTCTGGATAACTAACGCTACACACATACGCGCGCGCACACACACACAACGCGCGCGCGCGCACTTCCACGACAACAGTGGTTATGCGAACGCGCCTTATTGTCAGGTTATACATACATTGCCTCTCTTGTTATGGTTAGTATCTTCCAAAGATCGTCTGTAATTTGACAGATTGTCCTGATATTCCGTATCATATTTTGCATTTTCTCCCCCTGCTGCATTTATCCCACTCATTGATGAAACAAGAAAATAATACAGTAATTAGTAATTAAGCCCATGTGTACGCTGTCCTGGCTAATGTCAGCAGTTGTAGGCCTGGTGTTTTAAATGTATGCCTAAGGCTGCTTTGTGTGAAGTTCTGACGGAAGAAATGACATCATGCACGGATATTGCTTTCCTCAAATTTTGGCTTCAGATAGCGTAATGTGTCTAATTTTCCAGCAGTTCAGTTAATTTCCTGTCAATAGAAATTCCACGATCTGCATTGCTGTGTAATCTCGTGCAGTTACATTGCTAACATTTGCTTGGTCGTGAAAAAAAAAACTTTTCGATCATTGTCTGTGCCAGTAATTGAGCTACGTTTGTTGAGAGCCGCAAGTTCGATTTCCTTCTGTTGATTTTATTTAATCCTAACAGCAATTCAGAATGTGGAAGATTTTAGGCCGTAATTCCACTCGCTATCAAAACTGGAAATGTAAACTTTTTGCTTGGGTGCTGGGCACGTTCACGTAATCCTATTAAAAGCTTTTTGGAATGCGAAGTGAGATGGCTCAATTCTTTTATGAAAATTCTGAATGACAATTTTGAACGTTATTAGCATTTAATTTTTACGGAATTCGGTTTTTTTATGTGAAAAAATTGTCATGTATTCCTGCGTTACTCCCCATAACAGGATCACGTTAGCTTTTTAGTAATCGGGTGCAATCATTAATCAACCCCCCCCCCTCCGCTCGTGGCACTTCGATCCAGTTCCAGGTCACGGCCTCCCCTTACGGAGCTTCGCGATCACACTCATTGTACACGCACACTCGGTAGGACTTCTCTGGGCGAGTGATCAGCCCGACGCAGAGACCTCTGTCTGACAACACACAACACTCCCACATCCATGCCCCAGGCGGAATTCGAACCCACAATTCCAGGAAGGGAGCGGCCGCAGACCCACGCGTTAGACCGCGCTACCACTGGGATCAACATTATTCATTTGGCCAGTATAATTTCTGCCTCATAAAAGTCGCTAGGATACAAGCATTATGTCTAAATGGTTTTACATGCCGCTTCCTTTCCAGTCCATTTCTGGTAACTCATTTCCCCAGAACCCCGATGCGTATGCATAGCACGTAGCGCGGATCGTAAGCAGTTGGAATGTTGGGGGACGGCCAGGGGAACTTAATGCAGTCTCTTGCCGTTATCGAGTGTCGATGTTTACATTCGTAACGAGGGCGGCGGTGCTAGCTTTATTTTGCTTTTTTTTTAGAGATAAGGTAGAAGAGCGTACTGCACCAAACGTGGAAGGTTATGCGCTTACGTATCATCGCTTCGAAAGCCATTGTTCTCTAAGCAGCACATAAAATGACGTTTGTAACTTTTTTAGTGGACCGCGAAGTTTCCCCTATCCACGTCATGAAAGCATGCAGGGGGAGTAGAGGTATGGCTCCACCCATGATTAACCTCGGCGCTAAATCGAGGTGAGTGGTCAATATTACGCCCCAGCCCCTTGGTTCCCAGAAAAAACACTGGTAGCCATTTAAAAGGAGGCTGGGTGTGCCTCAGAGCCGGTGTGGACATTTAGGAGAAGAGAAACCCCTCTTGCTACTGCCAGGAATCGAACCCCCTCCATATTATAGCGTGGACGAAATTCAGAATGAGGCGGCGTTGGTGGTAAGGCGGGGGTATGAAAGGATGTTTGAAAGAGACACGTAAATGTTTATACAGGGCGGACCCTTGATTGAGAACCCCAAAGCCAGCATAATTGCATTGCACTTGAAATAAATTCACATCCAAATTTGAAAAGGTGGAAGAGAGGACAACACTACGTCGAGTGCTGAAACGGTAAAATGGTGAAACGTGTGAAAGTTGCAGCAGTAGTAACAATATATATAGCATGTTTACACTGTCCCCAGTCGCGGGACTGATTGCTGTTAATCGTATTATATCTGATTACCGAGAGTTTAACCTTTTTACCTGGTGATTAAACTTTTAATCGATCATTCGGGTCCAATTAATTGATTATAACCTTTACAGCTCACCGCACTGCACTGTCAAAGTCCGCTCGCTGTTGCTACTGAGCCATCGTCCAACACATACAAAAAAAATCTGGACACTGTAGCCTCACAACATTAGTGGCTGGCAATTTACCCATGACAACCCCTCCCTCCCCCCGCCTCCCCAATCCCTTCATTTCTCTTTGTCCGCTTTAGACAGAAAGCTCGTTACTGTGGTCACACCAGGATTCTGAAATCCAAAATTTTACTCGTTGCTGGATGCGTTTACTGTACCCGAACTTTTGAAGCACTGTGAAATGCAGCTCAACTGAGTTGTGCATTTATTGCTGCAGGCGTGTGTGAAGTTAGGAATTCTGTAAAATTCGAAAAACAGAGCGTGATAATTACCTGTCACAGCGCTTTGTTCTTGTCAATGCTCTATGTACTATTTATTGAATGCGGCAGGTGCGGTCTGGCAGAACCATTATCAATCTTGTAATGACACTCTCACCTTACTGTATGTGTTGTTTGCGATAAAATAACAAAGCAAAACTAAAAATAGTCGCGTCGAAGGTCCTGACTTGTTCGACGTATGCTTGGTACTCTTTTCATCTCGACAATGTTTGTCTCTTTTTCTGTATATAGACCTTTTTGTAGATGTCGCCCTGCAAGCTGCAAGTGAATAATGTAAATTATAGTTGCTAAAAGTGTAAAATACCATATATATATATATATATATATAAAACAAGGAGAGGGCTCTTTTTACTAGTACATATGATTTAAAATACGAGAGGAAGCATTTTAGTAAAATGCTACATTTGGAGCATAGCTTTATATGATGCTGAAAGTTGGACGCTTAAGCACTAGATCAGAAACACGTGGAAAGTTTTGAAATGTGGTGCTGGAGAAAGATGGAGAAGATCAGTTGGACCGGTCATGTGAGAAAATAAGAGGTATTACTTAGAGTCAAGGAGCAGAAGAATATACTACATGAAATAAGTAAACGGAAGGCTAACTGGATAAGTCACATTTTGCATAGAAACTGCCTTCTTTCTACAACAGGTTTTTGAAGGAAAGGTAATAGGGGAGGATAGAAGTGACAGGAAGACGAGGAAGAAGACGTAGGAAGCTACTGGATGACCTTAAGGAAAGGAGAGGATACTCTCTTTTGTAGGAGGAAGCTCTAGATCGCACTATGTGGAGAGCTCGCTTTGGAAGAGGCTTTGGACCTGTCGTAAGACAGACTACTATATGAACAAATATATATCGTGTATATGTGTGTGTATAGGGTCTCGGTGGGGAAACCGGAGGGAAAGAGACCAATGGGGAGACCTAGGAATAGATGGGTGGATAATATTAGGAATGATCTCCAGGAGGTGGGATGTGGGTATATGGACTGGATTGGGCTGGCCCAGGATAGAGACAGGTGGCGGACGCTTGTGCGTGCGGTAATGGACCTTCGGGTTCCGTGAAATGCGGGGAATTTCTTGACTAGCTGCAAACCAGTTAGCTGCTCAAGAAGGACTCTGCACCGTGGAGTAAGTAAGTAAGTAAGGTAAAAGTAAATCAGTCCCATTACAGGCCTGGACAGGCCCAGAGGGTTCCAGGAAGTTAAGGCTCCCAGATTTCTTGACAACGGCACAGGATAGTGGTAAGGTTGTCAGCCCTACGCACCGGCCGCCTCTACCCCCAGGAAATACTCCTGGTACTCATTTTTGTTAGAGGCTGAGCTGAGCCATAGTGCGATCGGAAGGATTTTATGTCAATGAAAAATCCACTGACACCAGCTGGGATCGAACCAGCGACCTACCGATTTGTAGCACAGCACCTTAACCACTGTGCTAACTCGGTCCCCATTTTACAAATGTATCACATGATAACCAGAACATGTTCATTTGCTCACAATCCGCAGAACAACAGACAGTTACATAAGTATTGTGAGTTAACAGCAAAAGACTGGATACGTCTGTCTGTTTCGGGTATCGTGGAATAATTTTTTAAATAGGTACAGGAATGTTTAGACACATTTTCGCTGTGAGAGTTATGTTTGAGTTCGGTACATAATGGCGTGTATATTGTCTGATATACGCTACGCTTCAACCATGCGCGTCGCGAACTTAACGTCCCACATAAACAGGAAGGAAATAACGCGGTTGTTTAAGGCGAGGTGAAGTACACTTCATGGAGCACTGGCTATTGACGTGAGTTCTCTGAGAAATGATGGCTTGGAAAGCATGCGGGTAAACGCATACGGTAATATTTGCGTTCAGGTATTTATGAAAGCGGCGAACTTCTATGTATCTCTGTAAGAGGGTTTGTAAACTTTTATCTACAGTAAAAAAGCCATTTGCATGCAACGTGCCCAGTAGCTAGTCGCAAATAAACAAGACTGCCCGAGAGAGATTTTTTTTATGATCACAGATTTTAAGTGGGAGCCGGGGTAGTGTAGTCGGTATATACCGGCTAGGTGCGGTATGGGTGGACAGGGGTTCGAATCTTGGCAATTACAAAGGATTTTTTTTCTCTGAAACGTCCAGACCGGCTCTGGGGACCACCCATCTTCCTGTTCAGTGAGTACTGTTTTGTCCCTTAGGGGGCAAGGCGGACGGGGCGTGAAGTTGACCACTCACCTCCATCTATCGCCGAGGTGAAGAATGAGTGCAGCTGCACCTCTGCTGTCCCTATATGATTTCATGGCTTGGGCTTTTTTTTCACCTGTTACAGATTTTAATATATATATATATATAATAATTTAGAACTCTTTTTTGTTGCTTTTATGCTGATACCTTTCATGTTGAATAATAAATGTTTATTATATACCAACATATGCACAAATAAGTAGTGTAAATTTATATTAAAATACTCCGACGTGTTTCGGTATTAATACACCATCTTCATGGAGTTTACAGTTGTGTTAGCTAAAGTTATGAATTATTAAAATGATAAAATACAATATAGTAATGTGTCCTGTTTACTCCACACCATACACACACCTAACCAGGAATTACATATGCAGCCACATTTACCAAGATTTTATCATAACAGCACATTACTGTATTGTATTTTATCATTTTAATAATCCATAACTTTAGCTAACACAACATGTAAACTCCCCGAAGATGGCGTATTAATACTGAAACATGTCAGAGTAATTTAATACAAATTTACACTAACTTATTTGGGCATATGTTGGTATATAATAAACATAAATTAGAACTCGTTTACCTTTGGTCAGTGGCAGTTCAAGTAATGTACGTTCAATTTTCGACTTATACATTTCGTCAGTAAGAGAGGTCTTTATTAATTACAAAGCTCCACTTCGCAAAACTTGAACTGTAATATTGTGTGCATACATTGAAACAGCCAATGAAGCTGTTAAGCCAAGTACGTGAATGAACATTAGAGATATCAGGCATTACCCTCGAACCTCCCACCTTTACATCACAATTTGCGTATTGTTTGCATTTGGAATAGTTTGTGTGTTTGCTAAAAGGTGGCTTCAGGGGAACATTATGACATGAACTGCGCCTCGTAACCCTGTCTGATACGTACATCAGTGGTGGATCACGTCCTATAGGTTAATTAGGTGTGACCGTCGTGTATTATACATGCGTTTATACATGTTGCAAAGGTATTAGGAGCAAGGGTGAGGGGGATTGCTGTAGAACTATGTAAAGGAAGAACAGAATTAGTGATTCCCTGAGGTTGAGAAAGGGTAGAGACTGTGAGGGGAGAAGAAAATTGGTTATGGCATTGATGTTATTCTGAGGGGGATTGTGCATCGCTGCTGTTCCACGGGGACCGGTGGGGCTGTTCTAGTATCACACCCAGTTGATGCACCTGATCTCTTCTGTTCACTGCAGAACAGATAAACCACGAGAGAGAACAGGTGAGCGTCTTAAATAAGAAGGGGTATTTCAGTTCCTGGCCGTTCCAAGAAACGTTCCATGTGCTACATTTGTGACTGGAAAAAGGCTTTAATCTTCATGTTTATTAAATATACCGTCGTGCAACAACACCGTCAATAATTGACAGTGGTTACTTGTTTTGGCCTTCTGTTCAGGCCATCATCAGACGTTGCATCATTTAGAATTAAAGAAAAATCCTACAATCGTCGTAATATAAAACTGTGAAGAGATCTCATTCTCTTTACATCGATTTTGTTAAAAATGTTAAAACATTGGACGTGGGTGAAACAAATAATGTGTAATAAAAAATAGAAGCAGTGTTATCAATAAGGATGGTAGGCAGCTTAAAATATACAAATAAATACTATACGTCAGTCAGTAACACAACATTTATTTTATATACAATGGTACATATGTCAGGGCGACATGTTTCGACCTAGTCGGTCATCCTCAGGCCCTCCAAGGAAACAGATCCAAGAGTTGTTTAGTTTTCCTGCATTGTGGGATCCCAAATGCTTACAAGTTTTCAGTTACAGATGCAAAAGTATGTAAGTTTGTATAAATTGAACTTGTTGTGTGGCGGTTTTTAACTTAAAATGTGGTAGTACATTAAAATGTGGTAGTACGTTAAAATGTTGTAGTACATTGAAATATGATAGTACATTAAAATGTGGTAGTACATTGAAATGTGGTAGTACATTAAAGTATGGTAGTACATTAAAATGTGGTAGTACATTAAAATGTGGTAGTACATTAAAATATGGTAGTACATTAAAATGTGGTAGTACATTAAAATGTGGTAGTACATTAAAATATGGTAGTACATTAAAATGTGGTAGTACATTAAAATATGGTAGTACATTCAAATGTGGTAGTACATTCAAATTTGAAGTTAGTATATTAAAAGCAACTGTTTATAAAAGACCGCTTTTACTTTATGGTTTTCAGAATGTACACTTATAGGGAATGTTTATTAAATACACACATAAAATATTAAAGTATTTTATGTGTGTATGTTGCACACTGCAGCTTCCGTTGCAGTACCGAAACTGGTAGAGTATATCCAGGCAGTCCTGTGTTGAAGCATGTGATATGTCAGTGTGAGAACATAGCCCCTTTTCTGCACTAATTGTTTTGCTAGCCCGTATAACAGCCCTTGCTGGTTTTTATTATACGCTATTTGTTTCTCCCTCTTTTAATGTTTTAACAGTTTTATCAATACCTCTGTAAAGGGAACGAGATCTCTTCCCATTTTATATTAGAACGACTGTATGGTTTTTCTTTTATTCGAAATGATGCATGGCCTGAAGATGGCCTGAATAGAAGGCCGAAACCATTATTCATCACAGATTTGGACGGCGCTGTTGCACGACGGTGTATTGAATAAATATATAGATTGACTTGCACAACGGGGAAGTCTCACTTATATAAAATTTTTTAAATTAAGCATCAAAATCATATTGGAAGTTTTTGAAGCTACAGCAAACGTTTTAAGTAATTTCAGTAATAATGAAGTGTGTATGTGTTGTTCAGGTCCGCGATTTGGTTTCCAAGGCTGGCGGCTGTTGTGACATATCCTTGGGGAATTTGGCGTTCAGGTGACCGTGCATCGTGATAATTCTTACAATAAAACCAACTAGATGCACTAATTTCTGAAATTTATTTTTGGAATAAAACTACATGTTTCGGAGAGTTTCTCTGTCCATCGTCAGGAGTTTTTTTTACTGTACACACAGCAATAGATATATGTCAGCAAAACTGTATGACATATCTATTGCTGTGTGTACAGTAAAAAAACTCCTGATGATGGACAGAGGAACTGTCCGAAACATGTAGAGTTTTATTCCAAAAATAAATTTGAGAAATTAGTACATCTAGTTGGTTTTATTATAAGAAATGTCCTTAGGGGTTTTCTTTGTCCCACCAGACGCCTACCAGATTTAATGTCGCGTTGTTACAGCATTCGGTATAAGGGTTCCTGACCGGGAGACGAACTGTTCTGTCGATTTAGGCGAGTTTTGCGAAGTAGTAGAAAAGCGACTGTCAGCTTCGTCATGCCATTTCTTCTGTCTGTCCGTCTGTCCTCAGGACTCCCACCGGATGCATTTTCGTGAAACATTTTGGAGACTTTTATTAAGATCCGTCTGGGAAAATTGGAGTTAGGTTAAACTCGCACTGAAATATCGGGCAATTTACATGACGACCTGTGTTCGTTTACATTGTTGGTAGCGACATATGTAGCTTAGCAATGCACAAGGGAACTCATCATGTTGCTATGGCAACACTTTTTGTAGGTGAACTGCCGCGTCATTCCCAATTCTTTGTTCATATCAATTTCTCATTCAGCTCCTCTTAACATATGCCAGTAATAACTCGTCGGTAAAAATCGAGAATGAGGGTCGGGGCTGTGTTTTGGTAAGGCCATTCTCATTTCCAACAGAAAGGCCACCAACACGAAGTTCATCAATTCGTCTGCGACCTTAGGTCACGCGCAACGTTAGCTCGTAGTAAATGCCGTTACTTACTTGACTACCATTCTTCAAAATACATTTTATTGCCCACGTCAAGATTGTACCACCTGCTGAGCCGGCTGACGCCTCAGTCACTGCTGCATGTAGGGGGGTGCACAAACCCGGACACCAGGTCGCTATGGTGCCTGAATTTCATACGGTTGTGCCTAATATTATTGATTTCTTAGTATGGAACTCATCTGGCGTCTTCAGTTTTGAGGTGGCTTATACTTTGGGGGGGGGGGGGGTTTTTTACATCCCTTTTCTAAGGTGTACTAGAATTCTTCTGGCGCCTTAATTTTGAGGTGGCTTATACTTTGGGGGGAAATTTGTGCATCCCTCTTCTAAGGTGTACTGGAACTCTTCTGGCGCCTTCAATTTTGAGGTGGCTTGTACTTGGGGGGGGGGGGTTGTGTATCCCTGTTCTAAAGTGTGCTGTTTAATGAAGTTAAAGAGTGGAAAGTCTGAGAGCCATTTTGAAGACAGTAAACGCCCTGTGTCTTGTGACCCATCGGCATTTTCTTTTGTTTTAAAATCCTGCATGTTATTGTGGCCCTATTACGAGTGGGAGTGCTTCGCCTTTGAGATGTAAATCACATATAGGTTATTTTACTGTACTGTATGTAACGTATGAACCCGCTGTCTTTCACGAAAATAGCATTTGCGAAGCGATGAATCTACAGGCACTTGGTACTCAATGGAGCTGGGTGTTTGAATTTGTTGACTGCGTATAACACATTTCCTTGCATACAACCTCTGAAGCAACGAATTATCCAATATGAACAGCAGACACGTGTCATAGAGAGTTTATTGCTTGATCTAAGGTCATGCCCTTTATGTGTTGTCATAGCATGGATAAATAATTAGGGAGATATGTAAAGTAACTGACAGTGCAAAAAATAAATAAATTATTTGTTATTGAATTTAACTAATTTTAATTTCTGCCATTGTAGATGAATGGGGGTCATTTGGCATGACGAAGCGTAAACAAGGCGAAGCTGTAAACATGATGGTGAAAAAATTCCATTACCATTGCCAAGAGCGGAAGTCGGAATGGCTTATCTCTAGACAGTGATCTGACAGACTGGCCCGCCATGACTTTGACGAAACTGCAGGTGCCAGTAATATAGAAATGTCTGAAGTTATTTTTGTTTAATTCGATGCCACTTCGTGAACGCGTATTGGGAAATGGAGGTGTAGCTCCACCAGTTCTTAACATCGTCAAGCAGAGTGGTTAAGTCCACACCTCGGTCGACATGAATTGGTTTTGAACGTTAAACGTGGAATAATGCTGATTGTTAATATCTTGTTACGGAAATAATTTGTTCCTTTCATGGTACTCTGCGGTGATAATTCTGTGGCTGCTATCCCTAAATACTTCGGTTCTCCGGATTGCGCGTGTGGCTAGAGTGAACCGTTATGTTGAAGTAATTTGGTGTCGTGATTTTGGGAATTAGAAATGTGGATTAGGCTACTGCGTTTTGTTAATTAGTCACGTATAAAATTAAGGTTCACAGAATGCAGCGATGTAAGAGAGTTTTACTGTCACGTATGGCCGGACTTTAAACCGTTCTTTGCTTTAATCTCACCTGATTTTTTTTCCTTAATTCAGAACGAATCGGTGTACAAGAGTTTGTCCACAACGTGAAATATAGGTTTAATAAGAACTGTTACTTTCTTTTATATAGATATTATTTGTGGATTTCTAAATGTTGAATAGAATACAGGTAAAACATGGTTACGGGTAATTAAACGTGTAACATCTGGCTTGGTATTCATATTATTTAGAAAGTGCAAACCATTTAGATAGCGTTATAGTGAAAGGTGTAAAAGTAAGTTCACCCTTTAACCTACCATGAAAGCACGGGGGGGAGGGGGATAGAGGTATAGCCCGTACTCTTTCTTTGATTTCGGCGCTAGATGGGGTGAGTAGTACCTCTGAGGGGCTGGTGGTACCCAGGACCGGTCTGGACTGGTACGGAAAATTTCGCCCCCACAGGAACTCGTTCCCCGAACCCTTCAGAACCGTAGAGAGTCGCCATAACGACTGCGCTATCAAGACTCACAGAATTGTAATTCGTTTTGGTAATTTAGATAAGTTTCGTTAATAACAACGTTAGTGTGATGCTGCTGTATAGTAATCATATCTTCTTCTTCCATTGGCACTACAGCCCACTGGGGGCTTTGGCCTGTCGAACAATGTCCTTCCATTTTTTCCTATCTGCCACCAACTCTCTCCATCTTCTACGGTAATCATATGGTAAAGAAAATCATTTGTTTGGGTAAATGCGTTCCAGCTTTTTATAGAACACATGCTTACAATTTTTGTCGAAGAAAGGAAATTCTGTAAGTCCCACAACTAGGTTTATATCGCCAATAACTGAATTAATTTTGGGAGTTTTTGAAGTATTGATATTGGTTAGGGAGTTGCGAAATTCAAAAGAAAATGTTTGCAGAATTAGTGCCTACCACGTGGAGTACACTTTGACACCTGTGCCTATTCGAAACACATCACGCGCACAGAATTTACCCAGCTACGACGAGGTGTTTGTTGAACTGCACTGATCTGGTGGTTTTTTTTTTGACTGCCGTCACAGTTCTCAAAGGTAAATGTTGTGCTTAAACACACAGTTTATGTGCATTTTATGCGGTGATTATGTGTCTGACGATTGTGTCGCAAAATCTGATAGAAAGGAATGTTTGCTAAAATTCTGAATATACTTTCTTTTGCATCGCACTGTTTCTGTCGGTCCCATTCTGCGCGGCTTTATGTCGTCAGAGACAGACAGTGGCGCATCCCCCATGAGACAGACACAGGTGCCCTGCTAGGCGCCGCATACGAATGGCCCAACAATCATGTAATATGTAAGCCTGTTGCTGCAGCAGCCTCATAGCCCCTGCTGAATAGGCAACCCAAATGGCTCCCTGCGCGCAATGTTAGCGTCAAGAATACAGCAATCCGTATGCGGATGAGCATGGAGTCTGGCTCTTTCCTTTCCCCGCATGCGCATCCTCCAGGGGTCTATTTGGATTCTCAGCGTGTCGTAGTCCAACCATGTATAAAATGAAGCCATGCAAAGAGATTGCACATGTGATGTGTCTGCTCTCTTGGTCGGTTGGGTTGGTTGGAAATTTTTCTTTTAGACTAGCTAGCTAGTCAACAAGTTCGTGGCAAGAACCAACTTTAAACGCACTACGTGAGAATCATGTCCAGTGTAGATAGCAAGGGCAGAGTGTTTGAAATTTTAGGCGCGTTCGCAAAATTGCGAAAAGCGATTATTAACTTGGTCACGCATCTTTCTGTCCGTCTGTCCGCGTTTAACAGCTCGGCTCCCACTGGCCGGATTTTCACCAAATTTGGCACTTGGGGTATTTATCGAAAATCTGTCAAGAAAATGCAAGTTAGACTAAAATCTGGCAAGAATAACGGGTATTTTTGTGTTAAAACCAATATATACCGCTGAACGTTTTTTTTAGAATGGTAAATATTTCTGGCAAAAGTTGTATAAAAACATTTTATGTTCAATAAATTTTTCCCCGAAATTTGTGCTGTTCATGAGAAAATGTGGAACATATGGTAGAACCGTACAGGCCACAGACGACAATGTAATGCGGCGCATGCGCTTTGCACGCTGGATAACCTAAGGCGACACTCGGATTGTATAATACGTACTGCTTTTCTGTAGCAGCATTGGCTACACGAACACGTCTCAACGTTACGTTTATGCGTACCTTGTCTGTCGTGTTGTCTGTTAATGCCTGTACAAAACCTACCCTTGATGGACCTGTACAGATGTTAGTAGACTGGAGTAAAAGCTTCTACAAAGTCTGTTGATTCTCTCAGATTCCAAGAGATGCAAATTGATAAACCAGTTTGTCACGTTATTCTTGGTATGCTGCTACGTTTACTTGTGTTTAACAAAACCTAGTTTCTTTGTTACTTACGCCGCTTAAATAGGATGAACTGTGGACAGGGGCAAGTGGAAACGTCTTTGATCTCAGTAATGAACTGCTCGTGATGAATGAATGGGGAATTTTGTACGTAACGGAGCGACTGTCTGCTTGGTAACAGGGGCCCTACTGTGTGGAATTTTGAAACTTGTATGCGCAGTGCTTCGAACATTGGCATTGGTGGGTCAACTACAAGCTCCTTGGAGCAGAGTCCTAGAGAAGCTAACATGTCCTCAGAGAGTCAAGAAATTCTTCACATTTTATGGAACCCGAAGGTTCATTGCCGGATTCACAAGCGCCCGCCACCTGTACCGATTCTTAGCCAGATCAATCCAGTCCATGCCTCCCCATCCCACTTCTTTAATTTACACTGCATGTGTTGTACCAAAGGATCAGTCCGAGTTCCGAGGTCTTGTGAAATGTTGCATAACATCGTAACCTTTTTGCGGTGAGGAATTATTAGGACCTCGCCCAACCCCCAAGCTGGAGGACCACCCCTTGTCTGCTATCCGCAACTGCTTATTTTAAGTATAGTGGTAGGTCAACGGTAAATTTAATTTTTATTCATGTCGGTCCTGTATAATTCTTCTACTTCGCGTTATTTTCAGACCCACACGCATTCTCCAAAAACTGTTCCTTTGTTAAAACAGACTGTACGCCTCATGAAGATCTATAATTTTCGTGTGAAACATTTTGTGTGTTGTATATTTAACTAACTGCGCTAGAATAAATATGTAACTGTCAAGAACTTCACGTTAACGATCCCCAGTGCATATTTCTGCCCCCCTTAATGCACTGGAAGTTGAAGAGGGTGAAAAGAAGCAAGAATTTTTAATGTATGTCATTTCTACACCAGGAAAACATCTCTAAAAAAAATCCATAGTTGTGATGATTTAATAAGGGAAAATACTGTACAATGTATCTACTAACCGTATAACTTGGAACAGAGATAAACCACAGAAGACAATACGATATATTCCTTGACGTGCTTGAACCAATAATCATATGCGATTAAGGCGCTCCTTATACAGGGTGGGGCAAAATAACCTCCCTAAATTTTAAGGTGAATAACAAAAAAACTATTCGAGATACAAAAATTTTATTTTTGGATTCTGAAACTACAACATGGGAAGTTTTAAATCACAT
>Ga0123352_10008705_pt1 | contig 15797 bp, 7 predicted proteins | sample TergutLab28metaG_FD_89700 | JGI IMG/M metagenome (GOLD analysis project Ga0123352, IMG submission 89700) | Labiotermes labralis P1 segment gut microbial communities from Petit-Saut dam, French Guiana - Lab288 P1 | ecosystem: Host-associated > Arthropoda: Insects > Digestive system > Gut ... | reverse complement strand
CTGTCTGACGGTACTGAACTGTACATATTGCTGTCTGCGGTCTGTCTGACGGTACTGAACTGTACATATTGCTGTGTGCGGTCTGTCTGACGGTAATGAACTGTACAAATTGCTGTGTACGTTCTGTCTGACGGTACTGAACTGTACATATTGCTGTCTGCGGTCTGTCCGACGGTAATGAACTGTACAAACTGCTGTGTGCGTTCTGTCTGACGGTACTGAACTGTACATATTGCTGTCTGCGGTCTGTCTGACGGTACTGAACTGTACATATTGCTGTGTGCGGTCCGTCTGGCGGTACTGACCTGTACACATTGCTGTCTGCGGTGTGTCTGTCGGCACTGAAATGTACACAATGTTGTCTCTGTTCGGTCTCTCGGTAATGAACTGTACATATCCCTTTCTGCGCTCTGTCCGTAGGTACTGAACTCTACATATTGCTGTGTGCGGTCTGTCTGAAGGTACTGAACTCTATACATTGCTGTGTGCGGTCTGTCTGTCGGTAAGGAACTGTACATATTGCTATCTGCGGGGTGTCCTTCGGTACTGAACTGTGAATATTGCTGCGTGCGGTCTGTCTGACGGTACTGAACTATACACATTGCTGTGTGCGATCTGTCTGTAGGTACCACACTGTACACATTGCTGTCTGGGGTTTGTCTGACGGTACTCAACTGCATATATTGCTGAGTGCGTTGAGTCTGTCAGTACTGAAAAGTGCATATTCTGTGTGCGATCTGTCTGCCGGTACTGAACTGTACACATTAATTTGTGCGGTGTGTGTGCGTGTCGGTACTGAATTGTACATATTGCTGTCTGCGATCTGCCTATTTGTACTGAACTGCGCATATTGCTGTGTGTGGTCTCTCTGTCGGTACTGAACTCTACATATTGCTTTTTGCGGTCTTTCTGACGGTAATGAACTGTACATATTGCTGTCTGCGGTCTGTCGGTCGTTAGTGAACTATACACATTGTTGTGTGCAGTCGGTCTGTCGGTACTGAACTGTACACATTGCTGTCTGCGGTCTGTCAATTGGTAGTGAACTGTACAAATTGCTGTGGGCGGTGTGTCTTTCGGTACTGAACTGTACAAATTACTGCTTGCGGTCTGTCTGACGGTACTGAAATGTACAAATTACTGTCTGCGGTCTGTCTGACGTTACTGTCTTTCTGTAGGTACCGAAATATACACATAGCTTTGTGCGGTCTGTCTGACGGTACTGAAATATACTTATTGCTGTCTGCGGTCTGTCTGTCTGTACGGAACTCTACACATGGTTGTGTTGGGTCGGTCTGTCGTTATTGAACTGTACATATTGCTTTGTGCCGTCTGTCTGCCGGTATTGAAGTGTACATTTTGCTCTCTAAGGTCTCTCTGTCGGTACTGAACTGTACAGATTGCTGTGTACCTTCTGTCTGACGGTACTGAGCTGTACATATTATTGTCTGCGGTCGGCTTGTCGTTTCTGAACTGTAAATCTTGCTGTGTACCGTTTATCTGTGGGTACTAAAATGTATATATTGCTGTCTGTGGTCTGCCTTTCGGTACTGAACTGCACACATTGCTCTGGGCGGTCTGTCTGTCGGTACTGAACTGTACAGATTGCTGTCTGCGGTAAGTCTGTCGATACTGAATTGTACAGAGAGGTGCGTGCAGTCTATCTCTCGGGACTGAACTTTAGACATTGCTATCTGCGGTCGCTCTGTTAATTCTGAAGAGTACACATTGGTGTGTGCGGTCTTTCTGTCGGTATTGAACTGTAAATATTGCTGTCTGCCGTCTGTCTGTCGGTACTGAATTGTACAAATTGTTGTCTGCATTCTGTCTGTTGGTACTGAAATTTACACATTACTCTCTGCGGTCTGTCTGACGGAATTGAAATGTACACATTGCTGTTTGCGGTCTGTCTGACGGTAATGAACTGTACAGATTGCTGTGAGCGGTCTGTCTGTCGGTACTGAAATGTACAGATTGCTGTGAGCGGTCAGTCTGTCGGTATTGAAATTTACAGGTTGCTGTGTTCCGTCTGCTTGTGGGTACTGAACTGTACACATTGCTGTGTGCGGTCTAACTTTCTTTACTGAACAGTGCATATTCCTCGCTGCGATCTGTCTATCAGTACTGAACTGTACATATTGCTGTGTGCGGTCTGTCTGACGGTACTGAACTTTACACATTACTGTGTGCGGACTGTCTGACGGTACTGAACTGTACAAATTACTGTGTGCGGTCTGTCTGACGGTACTGAACTTTACACATTACTGTGTGCGGTCTGTGTGACAGTACAGAACTGTACACATTACTGTGCGTGGCCTGTCTGACGGTACTGAACTGTACACATTACTGTGTGCTGTCTGTCTGACGGTACTTATCTGTACGCATTACTTTGCGCGGTTCATCTGACGGTACTGAACTGTACACATTACTGTGTGCGGTCTGTCTGACGGTACTGAACTGTACACATTATTGTGTGCGGTCTGTCTGACGGTACTGAACTGTACACATTACTGTGTGCGGTCTGTCTGACTGTACTGAACTGTACACACGGATGTCCGCGGTCGGTCTGTCTGTACTGAACTGTACTCATTGCTGTGTGCGGTCTGTCTGATGGTACTGAACTGTACATATTGCTGTGTGCGGTCTGTCTGTCGGTCCTGGACTGTACACATTGCTTTGTGCGGTCTGTCTGTCGGTGCTGAACTGTACATATTTCTGTCTGCGGTCTGTCTGACGGCACTGAACTGTACAAATTGCTGTGTGCGTTCTGTCTGTCGGTACTGAACTGTACACATTGCTGTATACGGTCTGTCTGTCAGTATAGAATTAAACACATTTCTGTGTGCGGTCTCTGAGTCGGTACTGAACTGTACATATTGCTGTGTGCGTTCCGTCTTTCGGTACTGTACTGTACAGATTGCTGTTTGAGGTCTGTCTGTCGGTACTGAACTTTACACATTTCCTTCTCACTCTTATAAGTCTCAGAAAATTTTACTACACATTAAATATGTGTTTTATGTTGTACTGAATATTTGTCCATGAAATTTGTTATTTTCAAAATAATTCGGACAGTTATTATGATAAATTTAAATTACTGTACAGTAAAGTACAGTGCAGTACAGGAGTATAAAGTAGAGTATTTTACAGTATATTACAATACAATACAGAATATTTGATTGCAGTGCAGTAATGTACAGTAGCTTACAGTAAAGTACAGAATTGTACAATACAGTACTTTGCAGTACAGTAGAATACAGTAGAGTGCAGTGGATTTCAGTACAGTAGATTACAACAGATTACTGAAAATTTCAGTGCAGTACAACGCAGTGCTGTGCAATGAATTACAGTACAATGCAGTACAGTACAACAGAGAAAATTACAGTAAATTTAAGTGAAGTGCAGTGCAGTACAGTAGAGTAAAGTACAGTACAGTAAAGTACAGAAATTTACAATAGAGTAAAACAAAGTACTTTACACAACAGTATGATACAGTACAGTACAGTACAGGGCAATAAAATACAGTGCAGTGCAGAGCTGTGCATTGCAGAGCAATACAGTACAGTAAAGTACAATTGAATGAAGTACAGTTCACTAAACTACAACACAGTACAGTACAATACTGTAGAGTAAAGTACATTAGTGTAACGTACAGTAAATTACTGTACAGTACAGTACAGTAAAATACATTAGAGTAAAGTACAGTAAAGTACAGTACAATCGAGTGCAGTACAGTACAGTAAATTACAGTAAAGTACTGTAAATAACAATACAACACAATACAGTAGAGTGCAAAAGAGCACAGTAGTGTACAGTTTATTACGGTAGAGTACAGTACAGTACACACAGTACAGTACAGTATATAAGGGTAGAATACAGTAGAGAAATGTACAATAAATTACAGTAAAGTACAATTCAGTATAGTAGTGTACAGTAAAATACGGTATATTACAATATAGAGCTTTATATTACAGTTCATTAGTGTACAGTACATTACAGTGCAATACAGTACTGTAAAGTACAGTGAAATACATTACAGAACAGGACATTAAAGTACAATGTACAGTACAGTAAAGTACATAAAAATACATTACAATACAAGTAGAATACAGTACACTATACAGTAAAATACATTAGAATAACATACAGTAAATTACAGTACAGTACAGTGCTGTAACGTACAGTAAATTACAGTACAATACAGAACATAGCAGTGTAGTACATTACAGTAAAGTACAGTAGAGTAGAGGACAGAATAGCACAGTACTGTACAGTATATTACGGTAGAATAGAGTACAGTACAGTACAATACAGTAAAGTAAATTAGGGTACACTACAATACGTAGCTTTATATTACAGTTCATTAGAGTACAGTATATTACAGTGCAGTAGAATACTGTAAAGTACAGTGCAGTACATTACAGAACAGGAAAGTAAAATACAAAATACAGTACAGTAAATTACAGAAAAATACATTAGAGTACACAGTAGAATACAGTAAATATACAGTAAAATACATTACAATACAGTACAGAACAGTATAGCAGTATACAGTAGAGTACTTTAGATAACAGTACAATAAGGTACAGTGTAGTACAGAACACTACAGTACAGAAGAGTACAATACAGTACAGCACAATATTTTACAGCGCAATACAGTAGAATAAAGTAGAGTAGAGTTCAGAACATTTCAGCAGAGTACAGTACAGTAGATTAGAGTAGAGACCAGAAGAATTCAGCAAAATAGAGTACAGTAAATTACAGTACAGTACAGCATATGCAGTACATAATAATAGAGTAGTGTAAGTACATTTCAGTACGCTATATTACAGGAAAGTACAGTACAATACAGTAGAGTAGAGTAGAATAGAATACATTACAGTACAGTACGCTACAGTACAGGAAAATACAGTAAACAATAGAGTACAGTACTGTGCACAATAGGGTAAAATACAGTAGAGTTCAGTACTAAGTAAAGTACATATAATACAGAACAGTACAGAACACAGTACAGTACAGCACAGTACAGTAAGTTCCGGTACAGTACAGTAGAGTAATATACAGTTCAGTAACATACAGTACAGTATATTAACGTAAAGTACAGTACGGTAAGTTACAGTACTGTGCGGTATAATACAGTAGATCAGAGTACATTACAGTACAGTGCACTACAGTACGTAGAGCACAGCACTGTACTGTAAAGTTCAGTACAGTACACTACAGTACAACACAGAAGAGTACACTACAGTAGAGTACAAGTCAGTAGAATGCAGTAATGCACAGAACAGTACAATTCAGTATAGTACATTAGAGTAAAATAAGGACAGAACAGTACAATACAGAACAGTAAATTACAACACAGTACAGCACAGGATGTAAAAGCACAGATCAGCAAAGTACAACACAGTACAATACATCAAAATAAAATAGAGCACAGTTCTGTATAGTAAAGTAGAATAGAGTACAATAAAATAAATTACAGAACAGTAGGGTACATTACAGCACATTAAAATACATTACTGTAAAATAAAATACAGTAAATTACAGTCCAATAAACTACTATATAGTATAGTGCAGTAGAGTGCAGTAAAGTACTGAAGAGTGCAATAGATTACAATACAGTACGTTACAGTGCTTTAGAGTACAGTGCTGTTCAGTAGAGTACAGTATAGTACATTATATTACAATAGAGTACAGAAGAGTATAGTAGAGTACAGTAGAGTACTCTAGAGTACAGCACATTTATGTACCATACGGTACAATAGAGTAGAGTACAGTGCAGTAAAATAGATTAAAATATATTACAAAGCATTACTGTGCAGTGCAGTGTAATATATTAAAGTGCAGTGCGGTGCAATGAAGTACAAAAGAATACAGTACAGTACAGTGCAGTACAGTACAGTACAGTAGAGTACAGTACAGTACAGTAAAATACAGTAGAATACATTTCCATATAGTAAACTAAAATCCTGTAAAGTAAAGTAAGTTCAGTACAGTATACTACAGTAGAGTACAGTACAGTACATTGCAGTAAAATAGAGTGCATTAAAGTACAGTAACGTGCAGTAAAATTATCTACACTACAGTAGAATACAATACAGTACAAGACTGCAGTACGGTACACTAGAGTACAATAGAGTACAATGCAGTTCAGTTCAGCAGAATACACGGTACAGTAGAGTCGAATTCTGTACACTACTGTAAAAAATACAGTAAAACACAGTAAAGTCCATAGTGTACATTAGTAGTAAAAAACAGTACAGTACAGTACATTACAGTACAGTCCATAGAGTACAGTAAAATACTCTACAACAGAGTAGAGAACAGTTCACCGTTCAGTACAATACATTACATAAACTGCAGTGCAGTACACAATATATAAGAGGACAGTATATTGTACTGTACAAAATGGTACAGTACTTTACTGTACCGTACATTACAGTACAGTACAATTTACATTATATTACTGTACACAAAGTACGGTATTCTACAATAAAATACAGTACGAAACAGTACAATATATTACAGCGCCGTAAGTACAATACAGTACAGTAAAATACAGTAGAGTATAGTACAGTACATTACAATAAAGTACAGTCCAGCACATTATATTACAGTACAGTACAGTACAATATATAAAATTACAGTACAGTACAGTGCAATAGAGTTCAGTAGACTAAGTACAGTACAATACAGTACAGTAAGTACAATACGCCACAATACATTACAGTACAGTACAGTAAATTGCAGTAGAGTAGAGTATTATTGGACTTCAAAAGAGGACAGTACAGTACAATACAGCAGAGAACAATAGAATGCAGGACAGTACAGTACAGTAGATTAGAGCACAGTACAGTTCAATAGAGTACTCTAGAGTACAGCACTGTACATTAGAGTACAGGAGAGTACAATACAACACAATACAGCACTGTAAATTACCATAGAGTACAGTACAGGACATTAGGGTTCAGTAGAGCACGTTAAAATACAGGACAGTAAAACACAGTACAGTGCAGTACAGGACAGGCGGTACAGTCCAGTCCAAGATATTACACTACAGTACAATACATTACAGTACAGTGCAGTACACGACAGTACAGTACAGTAGTGTACAATACAGTACATTACAATACAATAAGTACAGGACAGATGTGTACAATACAGAAAGATACAATACAGTACAGTGCATTAGAGTTATTAGAGGACAGGACATTACAGTACAGTACAGTACAGTTCAGTACAGGACAGGAGAGTACATTAGAGTACAGTAGGGACATTACATGATAGTATAGAGCAATACAGTGCGTTAGAGGACAATACAGTACAATATAGAACAATAGAGTTCAGTAGAAGTTAGTAGAGGACAGTAAAGTACATTACAGTACATTACAGCATAATAAAGTACAATATATCACAGTACAATACAGTACAGTACATTATAATACAGTACAGTACGTTACAATACAGTACTGTACAATTAAGTACAGTACAGTGCTGTGCAGTACAGTACAGTACAGTGTAGTCAATACAGTACAATACAGTACAGTAAAATACAGCACAATATAATAGAGTACAATACAGTAACTTAGAGTAAAATACAGTATATTTCAGCACAGTACAGTACAGTACAATATATTACAATACAGCACAGTACAGTACAGTAAAATACAGTACACTGCAGTAACGTACACTACATTAGAGTAAAGTACAGCTCAGTATATTACTATATATTTCAGTGCAGTGATTTACAGCATATTACAGTACAGTACTGTACAGGACGGTAGAGTACATTGCAGTAAAATACAGCACAATAGAGTGCAGTACAGTGCATTGCAATACAGTAGAATGAAATAGAGTAAATTACTATACAGTTCAGCACAGTAACGTACATTAGATTACAGTAAAGTACAGTACAATGTTGTACAGTAGAGTACGGTAAAATACATTACAGTACACTAGAGTGCAATACAGTACAGTACATCACAATAGAGTAAAGTACAGCACAATACATTTAAGTAAAGTATTCTACAGTACAGTACATTACAGTACAATACGGCACAGTATATTACAATACATTACAGTACTGTACAGCACAGTACAGTACAGTTTAGTACAGCACAGTACTCTAGAGTATAGTGCTCTAGAGTACAGTAGAGTACAGTACAATGCATTGCAATATAATACAAGACATAATATTACAGTACAATACAGCACAGTACTTTAGATTACATTACAGTACAGTACAGTACGGTACAGTACAGTACATTAATGTACATTGCAGTACAGCACAGTACAATACAGCACAATACAGTAGAGTACAGTACAGTGCAGTACATTACAGTACAATACAGTATATTACATTACAGTACAGTACACTACAATACAGAACAGTACAGTACAGTATAACTCAGTACCGTACAGTATATTACAGTACAGTACAGTACAGTACGTTGCAGTACAGTACAGCACAGTACAATACACTACATTACAGGACAATACAGCACAGCACAGTACAATATAGAACAGTACAGTACAATACCGTTCACTACACTGCAATAGAATACACTACAATACAGCACAGCACAAAAGAGTACATTACAGTACTGTACATTACATTACAGAACGGTACAGCACAATACAGTACATTACATTACAGTACTGTACATTACATTACAGAACGGTACAGCACAATACAGTACATTACATTACAGTACTGTACATTACATTACCGAACGGTACAGCACAATACAGTACATTACATTACACTACACTACAATACAGTACAGTACAGTACAGCACAATGCAGTTCCTACACGTACCCAAATAAGGATGCCTCCTGCTTATTCTTGTGGAAAACACGATTTTAAATTTGTGCGTTGAGGTTACATTAATGTATCGCACTCCCAAAAACATATGTCCTTTTCTTTTTCAACAAGGAGAATATATACAAATGACATAAGTGTGAGTCACGTTCTGACATTTTTCATGCTGGACTCTTCTCGCATAAATTCACAATTTACTGCACTTTGTTCACACAATGTTGCGAGAAATGTGATCATGCTACCTCTTAAGACGGGGGCACGGCCCCCACTCTTCCGAAATTAATTGTGTTGTTCAATGTATAGTTTGTGGATTAAATGTGTACTGTATATTTGTCACCGGCTGTCAACCCAACTGCAGTTAACACACACACACACACACACACACACATATATATATATATATATCAACACATCAACCTACAACTCTAAATTCAAAGCTAAACTACCCTACGATTTCTTTCCACACTGGGATTTAACGGCTGCCAGAATATAGCACCAATTAGGGTATCCATCAAATGGATATCCACCAGAAAATTGAAATCTGAACGTAGAAAAACAAGCCCAGAAATATTCCGGTAGAGGATTTATGGGTTATATTGTGTAGAAGAATCTTGAATTCTAAGATGAGATGTATAAAAATTAACAGATTCCAGGGCAATTGGTAGAGGGTAGAATAGAAAGCCTAACTTGAAAGCATTTTCATAGTGTAAATACAAACTCTATACGACTCTCTGTTGCCAATAGCAGTTAATAGGGGATAGATGCATGCCTGAAACTCTGCTTCTGTACACAATGTTCAACTTTCAAGATTGAACCCTCTCTCTCTCTCTCACTCTCTCCACACATAATGCTTCAGCAATGGCTGAAATTATTCAAATTAAGAGTAAAAAAACTCTCTACATTTGCTGGAACATTACAACGTTACTAACTGCAGAGCAACAGCGGACAGTCTCACATAACTGTGCATGTAGCACGCATTGAGAACGATAAAACATACTTTTTACCTGCATTTAACACTCTCGTTAATTCTCAGCTTTTCAGGACGGTCAAACTTTGAGGGTGTAATCTTCATTACTCTTGAGATGTTTATAATATTACGTATAAGAATTTGTGTCTAATTATGAATTATTTGTGTTCTACAGTGAACAGCGTCATATCATACACCAGCGATTCTGCAGTAAAAGTTAATAGTACACTAAATTTTGAACCTTCCCATCCATTAGGTAAGTATATGATAAAAGGCTTGACAAACAGCGTCATGATGTCATCTGGACAATGTAAAGTTTATCGATCACAAATCGTTTCATATAAAATACATAATTATTGTGGCTAATGTGATATATTGTGACTTTCAATGGTCCATGAAAAAAAAAGATTGATTAACTTTCTCAACAGCCATTCAATATATTCCAAACTTTTCGTTTTATGACAACGTTAACTAAACCCAGATATTGACTAGGATATTTTCTGGATGACCTCAAGACTGGAATTGGTTTTTGTTACGCTCATTGCTCCTCATCGCTCATTGCTCTGTATTATTATGTTGATGAAATAAGAAACGGGAAATTCCTACGGCTGTATGGGAGGAGGTAACTTCAATTGCTGGACCCGCTGGTGGCCACATGATCATTCTTGCAAACCGAAACCACAGTGCCCAAGGAACCCAAGGCCAAGTCCGTGCGGCCCTGTCTTTATTGTACCGAAAAGCGGCTGTAATAGACCAAGGGTATGGTGCAGACCGTGGCAGTGCAGACCGTGGCAGTGCAGACCGCGTTGCTGACGGTAACAATAATAATAATAATGTTCAGTCAATGTATTTCAGATATATTACCAGCCAAAAATAAAAACATCTAATTTGTATAAAAATGTATAAGCATTAGGAAGCAACCTCACTGTCAATATGAAAAACAAAAGCAACCTCAATGTCAATATGACACACAAAAGCAACCTCACTGTCATTAGGACACACAAAAGAACCTCACTGTCAATATGATACACAAAAGCATCCTCACTGTCAATATGATACGCAAAGGCAACCTCACTGTCAATATGATACACAATAGCAACCTCACTGTCAATATGATACACAAACGCAACCTCACTGTGTTTATGATAAGCAAAAGCAAACTCACTGTCTGTATGACACACAATAGAAACCTCACTGTCAATATGATACACAAAAGCAACCTCACTGCCAATATCATACACAAAGGCAGCCTCACTGTCAATATGATACACAAAAGCAACATCACTGTCAATATGATAAACAAAAGCAACCTCATGGTCAATACGATAAGCAAAAGCAACCTCACTGTCAATATGATAAGCAAAAGCAAACTCACTGTCAATATGAAAAACAATAGCAACCTCACAGTCAATATGATATACAAAAGGAACCTCACTGTCAATATGATACACAATAGCGACCTCACTGTCAATATAATACACAAAAGCAACCTCACTCTTAATATGGAACCCGAAAGCAACCTCATTGTCATTATGATACACAACAACAACCTCACTGTCAATATGATACGAAAAAGCAACCTCATTTTCAATATGACACACAAAAGCAACCTCACTGTCAATATGATAAGCAAAAGCAACTTCACTGACAATATGATACAAAAAAGGCAACTTCTGTGTCAATATGATAAACAAAAGCAACCTCACTGTCAATATGAAAAACAATAGCAACCTCACTGTCAACATGATATGCAAAACAACCTCACTTTCAATAAGAGAGGCAAAAGCAACCTCACTGTCAATATGATACACAAAGGCAACCTCTCTTTCAATACGATACACAAAAGCATCCTCACTGTCAATGTAATACCCAAAGGCAACTTCACTGTCAATATGATACACAAAAAAAACCTCACTGTCAATCTGATACACAAAAGCGACTTCGCTCTCAATATGATGCACAAAAGCCACTTCACTGTCAGTATGACACCCAAAGGCAACATCACTGTCAATATAATACACAAAAGCAACCTCGCTGTAAATATGAGAAACAAAAGCAACTTCACTGTCAATATGATACACAACAGCAACCTCACTGTCAATACGATATACAAAAGCAACCTCACTGTCAATATGATACACAAAATCAACCTCACTGTCAATATGATACACAAAGGCAACCTCACTGTCTATATGATACACAAAATCAACCTCACTGTCAATATGATACACAAAAGCAACCTCATTGTTAGTATGATACACAAGAGCAACTCCACTGTCAATATGACTCACAAAAATCCCTAAAATTCAATCAAAGTAAAGTGATTAACGCTGGCAACAGCTCACTTCCCAATTAAACTACGAGACCAAGAATCATGCTGTGATGCTGCTGTTTCTGTTCAGACTTTGTAGTGCTGTGGCAAATTCTGTGCACTTGAGAAAATGTGGTAGCCGACGACAGCAAGAGGAGGTACCACGCAAAACAATCAGTTTGTGAGAGGAAGCTCGTATAAGCAATGTTATATCACAAATTATAAAGCAGGTGTCAGTATGTGCATCTCAAATAAACAAAACTCACACACACCAACTGGTGACATGCAGTGGGATAAGTGTATAGATGTCAGCTAACAGTGATTAGAAATTAACTGGACAAATTTATTTTGTGAAATTTGATGCATGCCTGTAAGTGCATTGTGTGGATTAAGTTGCCTGAAAGTGACACACACAAACAGGAACACACTTTATTATCACCTAATATTTTGATATTGTACATTATTTATTTCCACATAATAAGGATGCCCTGTATAACATAAAATAATTTTTTTAAATTTTGCGAGGTGGGGGATCGTGCAATAAAAGGGTACAATAAGAAATAACTGTAGTATTTAGTATTCATTAAAACATACATCTCTTATGTATTTACTACAACAAATTATGTACAATTGGGCATGGTGTGAACAAATGCAACATACATTTATTTTGCATTTTGAGAACAACCTTAAAACTTACAAAAACAATGCAAACTGACTGTGGAATGTCACTTGGCTTGTGGCACAGTAAATGGCACCTTGTCTATCAAAGGGGATATATACGTAAACAGCGGATACCCATTAGCCAAGTCCCTGCCGTCAGTTCCAATGTATGTATCGAACCACATTTCTGAAGGAATTATAAAAAAAATATCTCTCCACACTTCCAAGCAAGCACATTTATCTGCCATAATTTTTTAACTTCCAACCACCCCCCACATTACAGACCCAAACTATTGCAGAACTATGCACAAGTGTACATTCTTTGCATTCTCAGGTATCATATCTATGGAGCACCAACTTTGCAACAGAAAATGGTTTTGACTTGTGCAAATCTAACATTTTCTCCCATTTTCCTTCTCATGATCCATGTTCCAGAAAAATTACACAACATTACTGGAGGCAAATAATAATTATAACATCCATTTCTTACTACTATTACTGTTGCAGCTGCTGCGCTACTACTACTACTACTACTGCTACTATTACTACTACTACTGCTACTATAGAAAATGTGCATTAAATAAATTGAACCTGCTGAATGTGTAAATTCAGTCACCTTCAATACCACAGCTTTATCTGCTACTGGCATGTTAGTGATCAACAGTAGTTTCATGGCAACTGTCTGAACATCACACATAAACAGTAAATTTCTAATCGATCACTCACTACTTGTAGCTTTTCAATTAATCGCTGTATTCAAAACCTGTGTTGCAATTACATATTGCTGTCTGACGTTCTGGTGTTAAGAAACAACAGTGATGTGATGCTTTCACTGATGGCTAGAAACAGGGGTGGGGATTGGAAAGGAAAACAATGGTTTCAGTCCCTGCAGGACATTCAGCTCTGCAGTTCAATAAAACTGGCTTTTAACATACTGAGCTGGTGGATTTGAGGAATGACGCATATTCTGCACACACAATTAATGTCTGTTTGTATGAGGTACTAACTAATTAAAATGAATGCAAAAAATGGACTGACTGAATAAAACCTTGAACATATCAGTCATGATAAGTAGACTCTAGGCTGAACAATAGATTTACATGAAACATTCTCACTGCACTTATTGTACATCACTTGAAGTGCAGTGGCACAAAGCATTCATAAAAATTATGAAGGTACTGTCCACATGTTTACGCAGGAAACCAAGTAAAACAAGAGACCTACAGCCAGAAGGTGCAGCTGGAGACACTGTGCCTGAAAGTGGACTGTGCTCTTCTTTATTTAGATCATGGTTGCACAAATTTTCCAAAAATCTAGAAGAAATCTCAAAATTCTATTGCCAGAAATGTAACATAAAGCAAAGTCTATACTCAGGCACAACCCTACAAAATTTTGTCACCCAGAATATGCACACAGCTGACATCATCATCATCAGATTTAAAATATATAATATGTGAAATAGAACAGAATAACAAAAATTAATTTCAAAGAGACCAGATGAGGGTAAAGATATGGTCTGCTTTATACTGAAGAAACCTGTAAGACTCATTCAGGACAGATGTTTTTCAGGCCTCCTAAAACCAGATTAAAAATATGGCCTAATGACATTTTCTTACAGTGTTAATGTGCTACATGTTCAAGAATAGTGCAAATAACAACAAATAAAAACTGATACATAAACTGATAAATTAATAATTAGAACAGAAATGTCTTAAGTTCCAATAAGGTGTCTTGTAGTAAGTTTCAAAAAATAGAAACTGAATTGAAGTAACCATACTCTTCTAGAAATAATCACATCCAAAACTATGGTATTTCCAGTTTCTAAGTCCTTTATAAGTGTTCTCATTAAACAGTGCTGTCTCTTACTAAGATTATAGAAACAGACGATGAATGAGTATGGAGTAAGAGTGTGTGTAGGAATAATAGTGACAAGGCAATACTGAAGTGCTTGGTAAGAAATGTGTTCTAGTGACTACCACAAATCCCACATGGACTGGACCCCTGAAAGTGAAACTCTATCTTGTCAGTAAGAATGTCCTATGCTACATAATGCCTTGTGTCAATATTGAACTTTTCCTCCAGCCTTTACAAATTCGTAACGGATGCCCTTCATTATTCTATCAAAGAGCTCCTCAGTTGCTACACATTCATGTGGTGCGCCGCACTATCAGATGTAGTCACTTGTCAGTCCCAAACTGAAGCACATTGTCTGTAACAAACACATAAATCTATAAAATTATTTTTACCAGGATAGGTCACCTTAATGGCGTCAACTTATGGGCATCATGAATATCAGTTCTAAAGAGAAACATGCTGCCTCCAACTGGGCCACTTCTTGTCCTGAAGATGTAAACGCTCAAATCTAGTTCTGATTCCTCACACCAATTCAAAACACTGCCCGAATAAATGATGTCTTACAAAACTTATATATAAGGGATATTCAATAAACAAGACTCCCTACGTTAACAGTTAAATGGCAAGTTATTACAATATTACATGAGGCTCAATTATTCAGCTGAATTATCATTATTTTTTCAGCATAATCCTCAACACACTGATGCAACTGTCCCGTATTGGTACTGGTTTGAAAATTCCGTCATGACAGAAATCAGGCCCTTGTATTCACAACCATTCACAAACAGCCATTTTCTCTTCCCCATTTTCCTAGAATCTGTGACTTGTCAAGTGTTGCTTCAGTGGTCTGAACTGCACTATAACGTTCAATCTTTGAGCAACGAAATGATGCACAGGCCTCATCACATGTCAAGTGCCTTTTGCCAACATGATAGAAATTGTTATTCTTGTGCCAAGATGGAGCTAATGTATCAACATGCTTCAAGAATATGACAAAAAAGAATGATAATTCGGTGGAATAACTGACCGACATTGCAAGTTGTGATGACTTCTCACTGCTGCTAAGGAACACAGAAGCCCTATTTATTGCACATTCCTTGTAGGTTTCAAAAACATTTAACTCAAGTGTTTCAAATAAGGTCAACACACAAGAAACAATACAAAATTCCCAATAAGAAGTTCACCT
>Ga0123352_10008702_pt1 | contig 15799 bp, 6 predicted proteins | sample TergutLab28metaG_FD_89700 | JGI IMG/M metagenome (GOLD analysis project Ga0123352, IMG submission 89700) | Labiotermes labralis P1 segment gut microbial communities from Petit-Saut dam, French Guiana - Lab288 P1 | ecosystem: Host-associated > Arthropoda: Insects > Digestive system > Gut ... | reverse complement strand
TATATTTTGTAAATTTAATAGAAATAAAGAAAAAAAAAAAAAAAAAAAAAAGAAAGAAATTTTTTTTTTTTTGCTGAAGTGACGTTAATGTTACTGTGACGTTGTGCGGTCAAAAAAACAAAATACTCCACCATAATTTAAGAATGTGGGTATAATATTTTAGTAAAGATTAATGTCAATATAAACCCATCACTATTGCAGGACATACTGTAAAATAACACACACTTCAATCTTCACAACTCCATCTTTATGATTAAGTTTCAATTTGTACCACACGTTTCGGCCCTATTTCTGGCCATCTTGCGGACAAATATGACTGTATGATCGTCATGTCACCATTAAAATGAAATCTAACATTTTACAAAGTATCATTCAGATTAGAAAGGCAGGTGTCGCTGATTTGTGCTTGGGTTTGAGACCTCATGGTCTCGATACACCTAGGCCTTAATTGACGGGCCCTTTGTGCCCCAAAAGATGTGTTGTAAATAAACAAAAATTGAGAAAAATATTTTGTTAAAAATACATACACTTAAGAATATGGCTTGTACTCATGCCCACAGCTGCATACTGTAATGTTTTTATAGACTTGCTCTCCAATTTTTATATACCAATCTTATAACATGTGAGGCAATTCCCATGTATTCTTGCATTTCTTGGGGAATGAATGTAGATATCATGTTTACTCATCTTGATACAGTACATTACTAAAAGGTACAAAATGCAAAAAAATATGTGTTGGAGGAATGTAAATACAAAAGATGCGCATTTACATTGCACAGGGAAGTACAGTACTCCACTGGCCCATGCATGCCTGTGCCTGTACCTAATGATGGCTTGAAACAGGGCTGAAACATGTAGTACAGATTGAAGTTTAATTACAAAGACTGAGGTGTGAACGATGAGTTATGTATTAATTTTCCTTTTTGTTATGAAGTATCACATTCAATTAAAGGGATGAAGTGCACGTGTAGAATTTGAGAGCAGTGAAGGAAAAAGAAGAAAATACACTCTCAAATGTTGGGTTAACCCTTTCCTTGCTGAAGTGGAGAATATGGCGAGTTCCTAATGAAGCCAGCAAATGGCAGACGGGACTTAACTCAGCATTTAAGGGGTTAATGGCCACTTATTCTTTAAATATTTCTGGTAACATGCCGTTCACCCTCTTTTTATATACAGCAGGAAGAAAAACTCAACAGAACTGACATTAGTGTTTTGTTAAAAACATGTTCAGTACTCAGCCTGAGTGCTATATATAGTAGTAGTAATGATGATGCAAGACTGGCAGTGAACCAGTACACTAAGATCATAATGCATATCACTACTTCAATATAAACACGTAGCTAATAGCTTTAGCTTATTTTTTCTTGTAATTGCAGTCCACAGTCACGTCTGTCAAACCATTATGTCTCTTTGTGGCAGTTTATGTTTAGTTTGACAACACACGCACAATGCAAAAACCAATGGCGGTGAATATTAAAGGATTGGTATCATCATGCAGTTTGTTCCTTTTTTTTTTATACATTGTTCATGCATACCTTCACAGGAACTCTTACATGCATTCAGAAAATGTTTCTCTTTTAAACTTGCAACAGATCCTAACAATATACAACTCCTCCAAGCATTCACTCCTAAATAATTTGTACAATTCTGTTGAAGCTGTGGTTATATCTACAACTTCTTCTGTCTTCTTCATTCAATGTACACGTTTAACAATGATGTGAATTCTGTGCCTCGCTGTATGATGGGATTTACCCGCAACTAACTTCTGTACCCGTAACTATCCAACTCAGAAGGGATGACAAAGAGTATACTTTCAATCCTCCAGATACCCATCCAAGCTGATGATGGGAATCAAGTTGAATATGTTACCATCAACAGTGAGGCACAGAATTTCCACCCACACTCACATTTATCTAAACAGGTCACTCCATTTTGACTTGCTGTAGCAACTGTACGCAGTTTTCTCTGTCACGTCACTGCAAATATTACACAACCGAGGCACTATACATTGGAACCATGCTTATACTTATGTTTCCTTAAGTATTTATATGCATAGAAGAAAAATAGTGCACCGAGAGACACAATGACAATTATGATGTTCTTGTTAATAAGGTACACACACTAATAACAAAAAGTAACAATGTTATCTGATGAATATCTTTCTTAACAATATAACATTGTAAAAAGAGCGGTTGAAAGACATAGCAAACTTTCAAATATAAACTAAATACTTAGTGCATGATTTACTCCATAAAAAGTGGTTTTATACATTATTTAATATTCCTAGACTTTAAAAGACAAAGGAACTAGTTTAAATTACAGGTTTCTGTTATTATACACTAATAATGAAGTATATACAGTTATGAGGAACCTCCAACCAACAGAAAATATGGCTTCTGGTTTTCAACATGGAAGTAGCTCCATACACTATACATGATCCCCTAGCACCACATCTGGCACAGTGTTAACTCCCCCAAGAGGAATAACAGAAAACTTACCTCTCTCATTTTTGGATCTGGAAGTAAACATTGTTCACACTGACACAATTTTAGTGCAAACGCATGTCACATTTCAGTCAGTCCGTTGTTCACGAGCAAGACTCTTCCATTCTGTTTAAAACCGAAAAGCCAGCCCACAGTAAATTATCTGTTGCTTTATTGCAGAGGTCCACTTTAATATTATAGATATGGCTATGTAGGTATCTTAGATCATAAGTACACAGCATTCCGAGTGCTACCAACATTACTTCCTGCATGTATAACAACTTGAAGACCTCAAACTCGTGCTTGAGATCGATAATCACTTCACACAATTTGCAACTGCCATGCCGTGGGCCATATACGGCTTTTCAATTGGAAATGTTCCCTCATACCGTGTAAGGCAAATCTTGTCACTAAATGTTAGCCAACATAAATACGTCACTGAAGATAACAGTGCAAGGCAGCAATTCTATGTGTGAGGATTAGCTTTCAAGTTTTCTGTACTACAGCAATGCTTCCTCCACTTTACAGCTGGCCTCTTAATCAACATAATGCCAACAGACAACAAGAAATCTGATTCCTACAATACACTGCTGTAGTCCAGTTTCATATTTGTAATACCATACACCCAAAGATAATCTCTAAACTCAGGATTCAGTTGGCCCCTGAAATGATTGTACACAGCTGGACACAGTCCCTTGGTACTGCAAAAGTTGGTCAACCTTATCACAAGGATATTCTGTTGCCTGTAATGGTCTAAGATAGCTACACAATGAGCACAGATAAGAGCAGCAGCATAAACAGTGTATAGAAAAAAAAATAGTATTTTTTATATGTATATATATATATATATATATATATATACACACACACACACACACATACACACACTTTTGCACACATACACATACACACAAATTATACAACTTCCAAATTAATTTAAATTTTGAGCACTGGTTGCTTTGTAGTTCACAGTTTATCTCTTCGACATGCACTGTTTTTATGTGTGCTCGTTAAGTACCAGAATGCGTTAACTAATGGCTCAAAGTGTTGGAGAAATAAAAGGTGCCTAATGTAACTCCGTATTACATGATTGTTGCATGGAGCTCTGTACAGGGAAATGTCTGAACACATGCTCATGTTCAACTGCACTGTAAAAACTTCACCAAACAGCAATCCCTAACATCCTCACATGGCAACCACTGTATGTGAAACAATTCTTGCATGCTTTGATCTAAAATCCTGTTGTATATTACATGGGTTTCACAGAAGTCACAAACCAATAATGTATCAATAATAATAATAATAATAATTCTACAGAGTCAACCCAGCATCAAAGGAAGATACACCAATCAAATTATATCACGGTATAGTTGATATTCACATACCTCATTTTATAAGTATAAGACAATATGTAACATACGAACAAAATGCATAATATGTTTTGCCCTTATACTGCACCACTTATATTACATAGAAACCATAACTAATCTTCAGATGGTTTGGATTCAACTATTAACCCTATCTACCGTCAAGGAAGTTCCTCAGATCAGGAATTTTTTCAGTCTTTGGTAGGACTGCTGTGACAAAGATTTTGGGAATGTCTCCCCCACATTATACACAGGGAAATGTAAACGATGCTGCATGTGGAACTGTTTCTGTGAGCTGCTGGAACTACGCTGGGTTAAGTAGACACACTTTATCATGTTCTGTGCAGCTGACAATGAAACCATATAGGCAATTTTTACGGATGATATACTAGGCACATGACCGAGTGTTGAGGCTTAATGCATACGTTTGCAAATGTAAACATTCTGGTGAAACTGATATATAGATGAAATATACAAACAAGATCAAAATTTTCAGTGGGGGGTAGGTGGTGGGCAATGCAAATTACAAGAAAAGTAATATGTATTTCTTAACCAGTAACAAGAATGTAATCGTAGCAACTACAAAAACTGACATAAAATATACATTTCTACAAAATATCTCACTTTATATGAGGTTAACATTTCTCACAGCAGACAGTACTGAGTATGCTCTTCTGGGACACAACAGCATAGTTTGGGAGACAGGCACCAAAACACTGGACAAATTTGCTGCATCCATCTTCACAGTAGAAGAATGAAGATGGAGGACGCAGATTCCTGTGGAATGTTGGTACTTATGTACCAAACCTCACGGCATGATATCCAAGAAGACTTATCTTATTTCAACAGCAGGCTACTAGATCAGCTACAAGCTTCAAATCTGTGTTTACACTTTTCAAAATATCGAAAAGTAAGATGGGCACTGGTGAAAGCAAGGGAATATGAATGGCAAACATCGTCATAATCAGTTGACTGTATGGACAAAAGCATACTAGATACTTTCTTGTACATACATATATTCTCATTATAAATATTTAACAAAGCTGATGACTGCTAAGACTATGCAAGTACTGTCGCATATGTCTGGACACAAACCCTGCACAATATAACACAGAACCACCTGATACATTATGGTAGTTGCATTTCATTTCAAATTGTTAGAAAACAAACACAGATACCTATTTGCTGACATTATTTTCAATTACAAATCTGGCACCAGACATTTTTCGTGTAAGCTATGAACTGTAAATGGGCCAGTGGACACAACACGATAAAAAAGTGCTCTTGTACCCTCTGAACCAAGAAACAATCAAAGCAAGAAGGTGACAAAATTTCTGAACTTGCAGGACATCCTTCACTACAAGGTATCACATTATAAACCCTGAATCATCTAAAACCCCCATAAAATCTATGAGTCGGAACACAACTTACTTCCATCTACACCAAGTCATTAATTATTCTGTTAACCAACTTCATCTCTGGATACCTATCGCCTTGTCTTGCACTTTGCCACTATATTTTCACTGCATTACTGTTGTCAATACATTCTCCACTATCCTTCCTTCTGGAGACTGTTCTTTGACCAAACTCTTATAGAATATCTTATCCATCACATCCTTAGTATTCTGATCAGGAAGAAGAAATCAGTCTAAGGCTCGGCTAATCTATATAGTATCTTAGCATTCTTCGAACTAGTCAGGTCATTCCAACAGTATGGAGCACTGATGGAATGACACACAAGACAACCAAAATATTCAGAGAAAAACCTGTCTCAGTGCCACTTTGTCCACTGCAACCACAGAACAGCCTAAACTCAAGGAAAAGAGGGCCATAAATACAGTATTCAAACTATTGTTCTCCAAGCCCAACAATGTATGAAACATATCACCAGCATTTACAAACAGGAGACATTATCATACTTGTATATATAAATAGCCATGCATAAGGGGCCAGTTATTAATACATACACACCCCTAGGACAAGAATGGAAAACTTAAGAAGGTATCTACATAAAGATTAGCCCACACTCTTTTAAATATCTAATTCAAGTGACTCCATTGAGTAGAATCTTTCCTTACAAGCTAACAAATCCTCAGCTAATCATGAAAACTCCCCACATTTTACAGAACCCAGAGGTTCATTACTGCACTCACAAGTGCCGACCACTTGTCCTCATCCTGAGGCAGCTCAATCCAGTCCATGCCTCCCCAACCCACTCCTTGATGATTAATTTTATTATTATTCTCCCACCTATGGCTAGGTCTCTCAAGTGGTCTCTTTCCCTCAGGTCTCCCCAGAAAAAGCCCTATTCTTTTAAGGAACTTACAAATGAAACTGAACTTGACAAATGCATTAATATTTCTGTAACACATACAAAGTATCATGTAAACAGTAAAAACAACATTCTTTCATGAAGCACCATATATACTTTGGGTGCAGCTGTATTATGGGACAAACTGTCAGATATATTTTGTATCTAGAGCAGTGTTTCTCAACCTTTGAGAGACCGCGGCCCAGTAAATTCTTTTTTCATAAGATGAGGGCCCGGTCCCAACAGATTTACTCGTCAGTACCTTTCCAATTTTTTTTAAGTTCATACATTAAACTAACATAAGTATTAATAATTAATTATGTGCATAATCATAAAGAGTATTAGTACAATTATGTGTATGGTGTGGCATGCTGACAAATATAATATTATATTTTATATTAGTTATCAATTCCAGGAGGCTCTCTCGTGGCCCGGTATGATTGAAGCCAGGGCCCAGTGGTTGAGAAACACTAATCTAGAACAACAGTTTCCAGGGCTACTTATGAAGATGGCCCCTACACTATGAATTTGATAAAATATGTCCTGAAATTTCTCTGAAGTTGAAGGTGGCTTTGCAAACAACAAAAACTACATTGTTGTGGATATATACTAAAACAATACTCTTCTTTAAATGAAAAGTAGAATATACAGTAACATTTTAATGTTGGTATTTGAGAATGAAGTCAAGATTTAATCACTGGGTAGGTACAAATATTTATATCATGAATTTATTTACATCATGTAGGCAGAACTGAAATATAGTTCCAAATCTGGACTACAGATGTTACGTTAATCTGCCGTCCACAATTCTGTGACTCCTGCTTGTCATATGACAAGCATGTTTATATCCACAAATCACACAGTCTGTTACTGGCAAGAATTGTGACGTAAGTACAGGGTGGGACATAAAGATCTGCCACTTTTCGAAGGGGCACTGTGCGAGCTGTAGTGGTGATAGAGGGGTGGGGGTAGCGTCATGCGGTTGGTTAGCCTCTACCATTGTCAGTACACATACTGGGTTGGACCGGTGAACATCGGGGCTTTGTTGTTGTTCCCTGGGCTTTTGATCTCTTTAAGGGGAGACGTGGAATGGCCGGCACGATCACCAGATTTAACCCCGTGTGACGTTTTCCTTTGGGGATACCTAAAGGAAAAGGTTTTCAAACATCGTCCTCCATCTCTTGAGGATTTGAAGGAAAGGATCCAACAGGAAATCGACTCCATTCTGCCTGAGCTAACCCGTAGAGTGATGAAGAACTTCTGGGAACGTCTTCAGCAATGTGTTGCCAACGACGGCCGCCATATGTCTGATCTCATTTTTAAAACCCATTTAAAAACTGTTTTTAATGTACTTTTCAGAAATATATTCAATTTTTTTCTAGATGGCTTCTTTCATATTTTTTATACCTCTTCGAAAAGTGGGAGATCTTTATGCCCCACCCTGTACAAATAAGTAATTTCAGAAGGTAGCACAACATAAAGAACATTTCACCTGCATCAAGAACACGGACTAGTACACATCTGCACGGAAATCATAAGACAATACACAGGACTTATTGAAGAATGGGGGTTCACGCGCATTATTCCAATTCTGTGTGCGGTCCATTTACTGTACACTCACAGAGAGCAGCCAAATGCATCAATGAAATGAGGGCTGGTTCTCAGTTTCTCCGCCCTTAAACTCTGAATGCTACCAATTTAAATGGTCAATTTCATTCAACTTTATCATGTTAAGAGACCATATGTGGTCTCTAAAACCATATGCTGCTTTCTGTGTTTGCTTGGTAAGAAATTAAATATCCATGCTAAGCCACCAAGGAATACAGTTGGCACTCAAATCCATCTCCTCAAGGATAATGAAGCATACGATCAAAACTAAAAACATGCGATTCTGATATCGCAAGTTCTCAAGGCAGTAAATATGAACATTACAGTCTTCTGTGATGTGACACACCACAGTAAGGTAGATGGGCACCACTGTTTTAGAACCTGCTGGCTCCATCCCGTTTGAGAGGTGAAGGCAGCAGGTTTCCACCTACTAAACTACACAGTGTTACATTCTAGAGGACAGTCTTCTTCTGAGAATGTCTGATTCAAGGTACAGACCTATATTTCTCACCTTGTTTGAGCCACAACCCAGATTAGGCTAATGGCTTTGTCTTGCGACCCCCAACAGCCAGAAATAACAACATAAATCAGTAAAACAAATACATTTCAATGTTTCATGCAACAAAAATTAAACATACATGTTGTAAAATCATGCCTACTGTTGTGTTCGCTCAGAACAAGGTAGCAACCTACTTCTGGGTCATGACCCACAGACTGATAAAATGCTGGCACATATTAACTCAGAGAATGATACATTCAGATCTGTGGTATGCAATCTGGAACAGAAACAAGTGTTTCTCAGGGTACTGCAATTTTCACCATTCAGTATCACCCCACCAGCACACCTTACTCATATTTTCAATGCCATATAATCTTCATTAGGGCCAGCATCACTGCCTAAAACACTCCTTTATCCAAAAAGAGGCAGTTACTGTAAAAATTTACAGTTCAGTGAAAACCAAAATTTAAAACTATAGTAAAAACCCAAATCTACATTCCCACATTTTACATTTTCAGCAATTTTATAAGCACTTTTTGTATGGTCTCAGCCATATGCCGTAAGAACAATGTCTCCCAGATTTTATGCCATTTTAGGTAGTTACCACAAAAACCTTAAATGGGTATCTTTATCGTTGCACCATGCATTTTGTAGTTTATTTAAGTAATACACCAACAAATACATATATATAGTCTTTAATAATCTAAGATTTACATTAAAACACTCAGTGATTACAATGAAGTAAATCACTGAGCGTTTTAAACCGTAGCTTTAGCAAGAAATAAAGTATGCTGCCTGCGGATGATCGTATGATCGAAACATGTAGGAGCGTTTTAAGTGTTTTAATGTAAATCTTAGCTTATTAAAGACTATATATGTGCATTTGCTGGTGCGTTACTTAAATAAACTACAAAATGGGGTTTTACCACACCATGTCTTGCTGAAAACATACACTTTTAATTTGTTACTACATTCATAATTGTTGATACCTCTATATCCTAATTTATATTAAGGAACTTAAGACAATATTAGGTTATAAACAAGACTTCCACTACACTTTTAAGACAAAAGACTCACTGCATCAAGAAGCAATAATACATGCAGATTTGTACATGCTCTACTGCTGTGTGGTGTAATTATGAATAAAGCAATGTGCAAGTAACATAATATTAGTTCCAACAGAAAATGCTGCTGCTACATTTGCTGTGATCAATTTAAAAAAAAAAAAATTAATTTTCTGTTCTACAGTTGCAGAATGGTAAATCAAGATTCTTCTACCTTCAATTCAAGTTAACACGTAAAAAGGTTACAAAACAGCTAACAGTTCAAACAAAAATTATTCCTCACATTTAAAAACTGGTTTCAGTATGTCACAAAAGATGAACGAAATTTCTAATTCACCAAAATGTTGTTTTTTTTTTTTGGTAAACTATACTGGTGACGGAGGCATCAAATTTTTTATCAGGGAAAGATCATTCATATTTAAGCAGCTCAACATGGGTCAACTGTCACTTAATTCCATAGTAGTAACGAGACTGAATTTCACTTCCCATGTATGCATCCTATCAACACTTCTCTAATACAGTGTACAATTTTTAAGTCACATTTATACTTCCAAGTGTTTTAACTTTTCTTGTGGCAAACTGTACAGCTGTTCAAAATACTTATTTTGAGGTAAAAATAAGGCTCAAAACAAAACAGCTATCTAACACAGAAGATATCTATATTATAATAAAATTAAACAGAGTAGAAATCTGTTAATCCAGAACCCGAAGTACCACACACGCGCTGGATTATCAGATATTCTGTATTACCAAATGGAATCTATACTGATCTAATTTTTTTCAAGTTTCTGTGGTATCATTAAGGTTACATGTTCCCTCCTGCCTGTAGTACCTTGTTCACTCATCTCTGGATCTTGAAGCCATTCTAACACCTCCAGCAAAGAGTAACAAGTGCCACATACGCAACAATAAGAACAGAATTTGATGTTACTCATACCATTGCACATTCTTACATTCATTTTATCAACCAATGAATGCAATCAATAAAATACAAATAAAAAAATACAATTCATGGAAAGTATCAAACTTGTACATATTTAGGCACTTGAATGCCATCCTCAGGGAGCCTAGAAGAACAAGGAATACAAGTGCCAAAAAATGTAGGAGTTTGATAGTTATCATGAATTGTATTGTCTGATTTGTATTTTAGTGTATTTTATTGAATGAATTCACTGGTTGATGAGATGAATGAAAGCAGAATTCACAGTAGTAAAAGTCAAATAAACACACACACACACACACACAATGCAGAAACTGCAGGTGATTTTAACAGCCTAGTAACAGCAATAAGGCTATTTTAGTGATACAGACTCCACAAATAATATCTGTTGGTCAGAATGAGTAATAAAGTTCTTATCTGAACGCAAGCTAGCCCTGAAATAACACTACAGACTGAGCCAAACAAGTGGCGTGAACTGCTAGTTTCTTGCGATGCCACATGGGCGTGGTACAGAACGAACTTATGAAAACTTACAAAGGATGCTGCCTGGAGAGTAAGTTTGTGCTAGTGACATAACTTTAAGTCTTACGACTATTTACTTAGTGCTGGACTATCAGAGGTGCCAGATTAAGGGAAATTTACTGTATACGATAACAGACCGTACTTGTATGCTGAGAACTGCTACTACTTCTGTAATGCGTAACCCATCAGCTGCCGATACATTTTGCAGTTCCTTGTAAAACAGTAATATTTCAACAAATAACTAATTTTCAGGGGCTCTATGCCTTTAACAACATTTACATTTATACAGCATGTCTTGAATTGCATTAATTTCTTCCTTTATAGGAAACCTCTCCCATTTGTAGCTACAGCAACTACAGTACATCATGTGATATCATTATGATGTCCAAATGTGACAACATAGAGATTCCAGAGGCATGAACAACAAAACCAGAATCAACAACAACACCTGAAAGTCTACAGCAAATTGACTTGGATATAAATTAATGCTGGTCACACATAAATCATACAAGAGACAGCATTTACCACTGAAACAAATCCCGCAAATTGAGACTCCTACAGCCACTTTCATCTGGCAGGTTAATCTGTCACATGGGTAGCTTTCACAGGCAACTTGAAGTGACAATTATAATATTCACAAATGTTTAAAGGGAGGGAGTGGAGGAAGGGGAAGGGGGGGGAGGCAGACTAATGGGTTAACACAACATCCTGCCCGCACAAGGAAGAAAAAATTGTAATAATAACAAGAAGGGTTGTAACAATAACAAGAAGGGTTATTTCTATAAACAGATATAATGTTTTGGTGTATCTTCCTACCAATTACCATCAACAAGAATCATGTTTAAGAACAGTTACATTGGTGCACTTTCCTCATCAGTGTCTGGTGCATTTCCCTCCCCCAACAGACAATCATCTTCACATTTTGCTGGGTTATTTGGAAGTACAAATATGTAGTTCTCCACTCATATAATACAAATAGCTGTCTTACTTGTGCATTTCCTCCACATGCAGAGGGGAGGGAGATGATTTATAAGTGTCAAAACATACATTTTTATGTCTACCCTAACTTGTTTACTAAAAACTTGGTGATCTTCAAAACATTCTTCTTTATTTCAAGATAAAAAATTAACAAAGAAGCCAACAGTTTATTTTATTTCCTTTAGCACAAACACTTGATTCATTTCCTCTGTCTAACAGAATCTTTGCCGTGGTCAGGCGTGTTCTTCCTGCAAGACAAAACGCAACAGTTACAGCACAACAACAACAACAATAACATATGCACACATTGTTGATAATTAATGTCAACAAGACACAACTTTTGGATATGGATATAGGCACAATGCATCACGGGTACTTGGTTTGCCTGTGCCCGCGAACATTTTCAGAAAATGAATTTTTCTTCAAAATAATAAATGCGAATGTTGCGGGCCACCATCCACAATATTCACGTGATATGGTCCCCAAATGTACATCTGGGTCCTTGAAATTATGAACATCCTTGGCAGGATCTTACTATGAGGAGAAATTCAAAGCAATCTAATGTGATGTGTAGAATTGTAAACACTTGTTGAAAAGTACTTCCAGGCATGCTGCAGATGGTGGAATATACATGTATACAAATACAGGATCAGTACTTGTAAGGTGATCACCTCATAAAAGGTTAATGACTGCATATTTATATATTTTAAAAGACACATAAACACACACAGATGTACATACACCGTCCCTTGAATAGTAAGTTTTGTATGCACCAGTCAACAAAAAAATCCTTGAGGTAGTAAATGTCTTGTAATGAAAATGTATTCATGTTTAGATGGAACGTCTAAACATGCATACCACACGGTTACCTACGTAGAGTGACACATACCAGAGGTCGTATTGATACAATTGACTCTCCTGATGATGAGCACATGATTGCTCGAAACATGTTGAGAATTGGAATAAACAAGTATAAGGAAAAGAACTGTGTGTCAAGTTGGTTATTTACAAGGACTGTAATAATGGTCAACAAAACGTAAAACTTATGTTCAATTTTGGATCCACTTTTGTATTTCAATCACAAGCAAGTCCTTCAAACTAGAGTGTTTCCTTATCACTGTCCTGTCTACTGAGGCTATCATGGGAAGTCATCTGGCTGCAGTCTTTCTATGCGATTACAATGTCATGCTTTGTGTGACAGTGAAAGACCCGTACTTAAATTGTACACAAATGTATAATAAATGAATTTCAAACACTCTATATATCTTTTCTTGATTTCAAAATTTCACTGTGTTCTGAATGCTGTATGCATGTAAGCCATGGGGTGGTAGAGATCTCTACCACACCATGGCTCACTCTCCTCACCCCGACACGCGTCATACCTCCTTTGGCCTCCATGTGGGTCGTTGCCCCCCCACAGCCTGTTTCTCTACTTGGACCTGCCCCCACCCTGTCACCCTCCTGATGGGCTCAGGCCATTTTCAAGCCAAACCATTTCCTGTATAAATACCCCAACATTTTCAACCCCGGTTATTCTTTGAAGAAGGAACAGACAGAGTGTTCCGAAACACTGGCATATAAAATTCAGTCACTGCGGAATTACCCAGAAGAAAGCAAACACTTTATTGTTTACGTTTCTACATTTTTTACCTCCATAATTTGTCTTTACAACAGCAAAATGAATTACTCTCAGTCACATTTGTGGTTCCTGAAGGCAGAAGGGGCTTTGCTGAGTTTCACTCAGACCAGATGATTTACCACCCAAACTATGACTGTCCTATGTTATGCTAAGCAGGTTCTTTCATCACCAAACTCTTACAGTATAAAGGATTGATCATAAACAAAAGTCTGTCTTGTTTGAGCTAACAATCCAAAAGCACATGCTAACACCTCTGACAATGGCTATCTGAAACAAAGTTGTACGGTGCTTAAAGTAAGAACGCAAATCAACAGCATATAGCCCAGTCTTGACAATCCAAACTAAATATATCTATAACCTTCTCTCATGTCAAACACTGACCATACACAAATCACTTACGTTTCAGGACTGTTATCTGTGTCACTTTCTTCCAGTTCTGTCTTGTTGCGTTTCTTCTCATAAATCAAGATAATGGCACACAGTACAAACACTTCAGCACATATACCAAGGAATGGCCAAAGGGCAGCTAGCTTATCTGCAACAGGCCAGACAGTACTACATGCAGTATTATAACTGAATGTTTTAACATCATTCCTTACTTTTAATTATAAACATTCTTATTTCTTGGATTACAGTATTCTTGCATGTGATGCTATGTGGTTTTGTTTACCAACCAAACCATGCCACATTTTAAGCATGTACTATTATGACTCTTTGGCACCAAAAAGTCCACGACAATTGACATATCCCTCGTTTGTGACAACAGTGTCACAACTCAAAATCCGTGATTTTTCAGGAGAAACTTTTAAAGGTTTTGAAGTGCTACAATTTTCTATGAGTGCAACGACGACACAACTGCTCTCCAGCGGCCAGTTTTACAGACTGCGTTATGATACTATACCTGTTAAAAGTGGATCTGCAAACATTTCTTTCTATACCAGTAACTCAAAAATGCCAAATTTTGAGTTGTGACACTCTTGTCGCAAATGAGCGATGTGGTCTGCAGCTAAAATGCCGTGACTCGTGCAATTACAATGCCAGGAACATGCAAAATAATGGTGGTCATTCAAATTCCTGGCTTTTGCGGAGTACATCCCACATCTAATTCTAGCCCCAAAGATTAATATGTACCACAATGAGAACTTTCAAGACTTCATTTTTATTCTAGTTCCAAAGGAAGAAATATGCTCCTTCTCATCCAATATTCCTCTGTAAATGTTATCTTCTTTGTCAGTAGGGCCCGTGGACAATGCCATGGAGGTACTGCAGCCTAGTAGGCTTATTGTACTCACCCTATCCCCCCGCCTGTTTGGACATTCCCACGTTCACCGCCAGGCACCCCCATGTCCACAATGACACAAGAGATCCTATTAGTGAAAGGTGGAACTATGTGGGTGAGAATTAACCGGTAATTTTGCCTGAGACTGCGACTTCCACGTCAATTCAGGGATCTTTTACATGCCGCAAATCTGCGACATGGGACCCACGGCTTTACTTCCCTTCTGAAGGAAGGCGTGCTGAGGATTTTTTCACCCTGAAAAATCCTGACTGTTTCAGCCTGGTTTGAACCCGCGAACTTGGGTACTTAAAGGCAGCACGCTACCGCTAGAACACCAAAGCCTTTAAATGTTATCTTAGTAAGGTTATATAACAAATTCTACCTATAATCAGCTAAGCTAGTATAATATTGTAATTATGAGACACAAACTGGAGAAAATTTGAACTGAATTCAACCCCTCTGGCAGTAGGACACAAATGTTCAACGAACTAACACCAACAGACATGATCCTGCAAATTCCCACCCTCTCTCAACATAGTTACATAACATCTATCTTAATGTCATCATCTCCTCTGTTTTCTGGTCTTCAAAGTCGCAATTTTCCCCAAAGGTCTCCCCAGCAAAATTTTGTATACATTTTTCATTCTTCTTACCGCAATTTTACACATCTCATTACCCTGACAATAGTGAGACAGTAAAATAGCGGAGTCTACAATGGGCTGAGCATGTAGCTAAGACAGCATCTGTATTAGCACAAGAAAGTTAACGTGAAGTCATCTTTTTTTATACACATGGGTCCATGCATCGTGAATTGAATTTAATAATTGTTTTCCAACAAGATGCGACTTATTCAGTTTATTACTTTTCTGTAGGCAGCTCTGCATGTTTTGGGTGTTGACACCCATCATCAGGAGCTCGTACAACTGTAATTACAGCTTCTGGTATTGATGTAATTACAGCTTCTGGTATTGATTAACTGCAATGAGTAATATACGCTTCTATTAATACTAATATATAATTTAAAATTCTAGATTGGTCATATTGAATGTTACTAGCCTTGACGAATATGATATATAAAATAATGGTGGATGGTTAAAAGCAGTATTTTT
>Ga0123352_10008701_pt1 | contig 15799 bp, 6 predicted proteins | sample TergutLab28metaG_FD_89700 | JGI IMG/M metagenome (GOLD analysis project Ga0123352, IMG submission 89700) | Labiotermes labralis P1 segment gut microbial communities from Petit-Saut dam, French Guiana - Lab288 P1 | ecosystem: Host-associated > Arthropoda: Insects > Digestive system > Gut ... | reverse complement strand
CGGATAGAGGGGTGTCACGTGGTCAGCGCAACGGGTCCCCACAGCCGTTAATCTCTGTTTTCTAGACCTGGAGCCGCTACTTTTTTCATTCAAGTAGCTCCTCAATTGACCTCACGAGGCTGTATTATATTATATCATATATCATATCACAACACATCAAATCACATCATATCATATATTATTTCATATATCATATCATATATTATATTATATATTTCTTCTACATGTGCATGTTTCGGCCACACTTGTTGCCATCGTCAGGGAGTTTTCTTACCGACTTGAATTAGCACATAAATTTTATCTGCATTTTATACATTAATATACATTTTAAACGACACATTTGAAACTTAGTATTTTACATTTGGTAATGGTTCTTGAAGTTTTTGTAACCTACTGTTTGTACGGATGCCCACAGTTGTGGCCGAATCGTGTACATGTACGAGATTTACTGTGTCTAATGTAATATCAGGTACCCTTAAATATTAGTATGCATTTGTTTGTTTCATCTCAATATAGAAATTATTTAATGTAATTACTTAATTTCCCTTGTTTGCCACAAGACCAGGCCATCTTAAAACTTTTTTGTATAAACCTCTTACTATAGGTCCCTCAGCATAATTAATCATGATGATTTTCCATTTATTCGTTGTAAGCTTTAATGTACCTTCTAACGCGCTAAAAACTGTCTGTGACTAATGAAGTAGAACGAAATTCCAGGCTCGGTTATTGGTCAGCCAAATCTGCATAAGTGTTCATCTGTTCGCTTGAAAGAACTATTCCTAGGTACGAAAATTATTTCGTTGAAAAAAAATATATTGACAAACTGGTACTTTTTCTGTTGCTACGGGAGAGGTATGGCCCATACACTGAACTCAGATTGCAGATAAATCTTGTGCCATAAAACAAAAGCACTGAAGTTTTTGCTAACTGGCGGAATATTCTAATTTTTACACTTCTGGGTCAAAACTTTTAATGAAGTAGATTATTACAGTACCATAGCAAGAATGTTTTCAAACTTTTTTGCTTGCATTTTCGTTCCAATTACATGAATTCTTAAAGAACTGTTAATTTTCCCATGTAATAACCGTGGGGTCTAGAAGTTATGGATTCCACTCTGAAGGGATCAAATCATAGACACTTTGTGAATGTAGACTCGCAGAGACTAATTTTGGGCATGAATCCTTTTCTGTAGATTTCAGAATATGAGTATGTTGTGCGTTTTGATTAAGCATTAATCAGGTTCGCTTGTGAAACACATCAAGCTGTAGACTATAGTATAAACATTCTAAATGCTCTAATAGGATCTAACAAAGCTGTTTATGCTTTTCGAATATCATGTCAAGCACATCCTGCCTGAAGAGAGTAGCCTGAAGGTATTACGCAAAATTTTCAATGCGTTGAATCTTCATGGCATGAAAGGCTAAAGGACGGTTGTACATATTCTTACACTCAGCAGCTTTAATAAATGGTTGCTCAGCCACAAGCTCCGGATGTTTTACCCTGAGGGATTCTGTCATCGCCACCCAGTGGATAGAAGGCTGGATCTACTTCGTAGCCTCCCTGGGCATTTACGTGAAACAGACGAACTGCTGCACATAGCGGATCGCCATCTAGCAGGCTGAGACAACCAGGCTCTGGAAATAGTATACCTAGTGAGAAAGGACACAAGAAACAAGAATCGTTCATACCCAGGCCTGGTTCCATATCGTGGAAGCCTTACGAACTCCATACAGAAGTGGGGATATCTTTGGGCGAAGGATATGAAATGTCATTAAAACTGAGAGTGAATTATTTTACCGTGTCTGTTACACAACAAAGTAACTGTGGTGTTAAGAATCAGAGTTTTGCAGACTCGAAATAATAAACTTCGCCCGTAAAGGTAAATGTAAAGCAGTCCCATTACGGGCATGGACAGGCCCAGAGGGTTCCAGGAAGTTAAGGTTCCCAGATTTCGTGACAACGGCACAGGATGGTGGTTGGTTGTCAGCCTTACGCACCGGCCGTCTTTACCCCCAGGAAACACTCCTGGTACTCATTTCTGTTAGAGGCTGAGTCGACCCCAGGGCCATAGTGCGATCGGAGGGATTTTATGTCAATAAAAAATCCACTTACACCAGCTGGGATCGAACCAGCGACATACCGATTTGTAGCACAGCTCCTTACCACTGTGCTACCGCGTTCCCCAAACCTCGCCCGTATCCAGATTAATTCAAGAGCAACTGTATAGTTTCTTTTAATTTTTGAAACGAAACAGACAAAAATAAACTGTGGGAAATTTGAGGTTTTCACAGTAACAACGATATAGTTCCTTACAATCTAGTGTAAATTTTCTTGCGTTTCGAAGACAACCTGCTGCCCCCATCATCAGTGTAGAATAAAGAATAGGTCTAATTATTCTACCATGAAGACGGAGGCAACAGTTTTCTCCCCCCAAAACTAAATCTACCTAACATATACATGTCAGTACGCCACACTGCGATATAAAACACCAGATTGTCTATAATTTATATCGCAAGGCTTGTGTCACCTTCTTCTAAAGCATGTTTCGGACCATTACTCCCTCTTCAATTGACAGGTCAAAATTGAGCGTCGTAATTACAGTAAGAGTATTATCAGCCTTCGTCCGTAAACAACAGAAGATTCTGCGACACATACGTAACGGGATTACTAATAAATAGATATTGTGTCACACGGAACAGCTGGAACACATCCATCAACCGTATTACACGACCGTAAATGGGTCTGTAATGAACAGGCGAGAATTGTATCGATGATACACCAGCAGCTCAAGAAGCAGAACCAAAGAGATGACAAGCAGCCCTACCTACACAAATAAAACAGGATTCACCAGTACTATTAAAGAGTAAAGTAAGTGAGATCGTCGATCTTCTGGGATGTTACGCACCATAGATTGGTAGTTACCGACGTTTCGGATGACCTATAGGTCCCATCTTGAAGGGTCATCAATAAGGATGGAACCTACAGTTTGTCCGACAAGTCGGTAACTACAGATCTACGCTACTTAAGTTGCCAGAATAGTGAAGATCTCAGTTACACCACAGCAGACGCCAGAAATAACGTAAAGTAAGCAGATCTGAATAATAATAATAATAATTATTATTATTATTATTATCATCATCTGCAATTGGGTTGTCAGCCGGTGGCAGTGGTTAATTTACATGTATACAAAATATGAAATTGGTGACTACTAAATTTAAGTCGGGAGGGCTACATGAGAAGCATGTAGTGGCAACTTGGGATCTTGGGAACCATCTCAGCATTTGCTTATAGACACAGGGAAATCAAGAAAAACCTGTGTCGAGGTGGCCGCTAGCAGGAACTTCCGAATACTGACTTCTAGCCAGCAGTCCGGCATCTTAAGTAGAAACAGCAATACACACGTAGTACAACAAACACACATAACATAACAACAATACACACAAGACAACTGACAAAAATACACACAAGACATCTTAAAATACAACACGTTGAAAAAATCACCAACTTTTTGCCAGTAGAGCCAAGTACAAATAGAATAAAACAATCGTGTTCTTGAATGTAAAACCTTACATCCACTTTAATAATGCATGATTCTAGAAAGTGTTGTATTGTAGTATGATATATATGGGTTACCGCTTACAGCAAACATGTTGCCTCCATTTTTGTAAATCAGCAAATTCTTCTGAAACATCGCTACCCGTCTCTTCCCTTCATGTTATCACAGGGTGTTTTCTTTTCGAAAACGTGGTGTCTGTTTAACAAACCACACTACATCACTTCGCATAAGACCGTATCATATCTCAAGTCCAGTTTAATAATATGCGAAGGTAAATATGTTGAGGAAAAATGTTGTGCAATATAATGTGAAAAAGCTTAAGGTGACGTGAAAAACTAATGCGTCTGGCGAACGTCAATTTATTTTAGAATGGACCAGTCTATATAAATATTTATTTATAAGGTCAGACAATTCCAAAATACCAAAAGCAAAGTGCTCAAAATCGAAACAAACACAGCAAATGATCTGTTAATAGTTTCATGCCCGAAGCACAAGATACGTAATTTAATTCAGAATATTATCCGATACTTCTGTATATTCATAACTTTACTTGAAATCTCAGATTGTAAATAAATAAATTAATGTTACGCTATTAAAATTTGATTAATATTCATGATTCTGTTTTTGTTTTTATATGTGAAGTGGTGTGTTTTGTTGGTATTTCCAGTACGTTCACCTCATGTTGTTAGAGCCAAACAGCATAACATTTTAACCCACGGGTTATTGACTGTTACTTAAAAAATATTTGTAAAACAACACACCAATTTTGACGTTCAGGTGACCGTGCGTCGTGATAAATTCTTATAATTAAATAGATGCACTAATTTTTCAAAATTATTTTTGGAATAAAACTCTACATGTTTCGGACAGTTCACCTTTCCATTATCAGTTCTTCACCGTCACATAGCAATGGTATATGTCATACATGTTTGCTGACAGCTGGCGAGCAAGCTGTCAGCAAACCCGTATGACATATACCACTGCTGTGTGTACAGTGAAAGACTCCCGATGATGGACTGAGGAACTGTCCGAAACATGTAGAATTTTATTCCAAAAATAAATTTGAGAAATTAGTGCATCTAGTTGGTCTTATTATAAGACCTTAAGGCGCCCATCTCAAGTATATTCTCTAAGAGCCAATATTGTGCACGTGTGGTATACGAAACACACAAACTGTTGTAACAAGCTGCACAGATGTAAGTAGTTTGTTAAACTACTGCACACATTTCATTATTCTGTGCTGCAGTAATTATTAGTAATAAATTATTATTGTTGCATCTAGTTGGCTTTTTATATTATAATATAATAGATGTCATGTCATGCCATGGAGGATAAGATGGACACTAAAGAGGCTGTTTTGTACGAAAAGAATAAACGGCAAATACGTATGGTCTAGAGGCATTTATTTGGGGGACCAGTGGGGAGACCTAGCAACAAGTGGAGGAATGGGACTAAGAGTGTGACAAAGAAACACGCTGTACACCTCAGTTTTTCACCTGTTTCGGTTCTGTTTCCCGTATCGAAGTTAATATTCCAGTTTCATACCGAATTGAAATATATATTTCCAGGCACAGTGACTGATCTTCAGTGATACTTTACCGCATGCAGTGGTGTCACAGTTGCTACTATCGCAGTACAAGTGGTTAACATCACTTTAGTCATGAAAGTTAAGTCCATTTCGAATAAGATTCAGGAAGAACTTAGATGGAATAAGTTCCGAGAAACTACGACCTCAAATGAGGTAATTGTACCAGACCTTGATCACAGATGAATATGGGGCATTAAAGCTGTGATAATTTGTAGGGGATAATTGAAGTCGCAGGAAAAGTAGCCACCGTCACTTTGACGACCACAAATCCCACTTGGAATACGCTGGAATTAAACCTAAGCCTCTGTCATGAAAAGCCAGCGTCTAGCCTCTAGAGACACGCCAATGTCTGAGATTTAGTAAGTAGATAGAACAAGAACAACCACAAAGCGCTGTGTTGTGGTGGCAGTGTTGACAATTTAATTAACTGTAGCAGTTGATATACATATGCAAAGACGCATCACGTTTTTATTAACAGAACAGAACGTATTTTATTGACTAACACTGGGGGCTAGCTCCGGGATGTCGGTGTCTTTATCGGGTCAGCTGACACTGTATGTTGTGTCTCAGCTTATGAATTATGCATGCACTACCGCCGGATACTGTGGGTTTAGCCCCAAGAGTCACACTGTACCGCATCACAGGTGAGTCGGATTTGTCTCTTGGGAAAAGCGCTGCCATTCCCACGCGTAAAAACTCTTCCTATCTGGCAGTGTTGGAGGCTTTGAAGGTACGTAATTTCTTTCTTCATATACGTAACACTGTGCTTGTCCTTTCAGACGCGTAGAAATCCATCTTGGATGAAGAGATCATAGTTACATGTGGTATTTTATAGGTATTAAAAATTTTGTTTACTAAATATAATGTAGCGACATGCAGGTTTGTAAATTGGGTTTATCTGGCTGACACAATGGACAATTTTATTTTTATCGCTCCGTGCATCGCTGATCTATATTAATAATTGTCCAACTAGATGCAACACAAAGCAGTCTATTTATTATTCTGCAAGTTTACTCTACATGTTTAGGGTGTCAACCACACCCATCATCAGGAGTACACAAAACTGTAACTACAGCCTCCGGTACTGGTCATATTTTTTGTGCAGCTACCTCCTTCCAACGTGGCCAAGCTAGCTTGGTCACGTTGGAAGTCTGCACAGGTGCACACCGGACGGTCACTTATAGAGAATACTATACCAGATGCTGTATTAATACAATTTGACCTCCTGATGATGAGCACAGTGTTGCTCGAAACATATAGAGGGTTATAATAATAAACGTATTATGTAACGTAACTTTGCATCAAGTTGGTAACTTACCCAGAGCTGTACCAGTATGCACGGTCAGCGAAACATAAAAGTACAAACGTCGTACCTTCCTCAAACCAACGCCGATAACTGCCCTAAACAGTATTAAATATTTTTGGTCTTCCTATTATGGACGCAGAACTTGTCCAATGTGAGTTGAGACCTGCAGATTTCAAAGGGTTGAATAGCGAAAAATGTTTCGATTTGAAGTAACAGTGCTACTGAAATGTGACCCAGCGTTCTGAAAGTTTAATTTACGAACCTTCGAGATCACCGCCACGTCTCGAAAGGTCGGAAACAAAATAAAAAGTGAAGCGGCGTCAAATCCCAGACGTATTGGTGGCTCTTTTACACTGCTGCGAAAACCACAACAAGTTTGAAACTGTCAAGAGTATCCGGTCATTAATATACCAGATAAATGAAGGCTGCATCTTATAATGAAGGCCAACGATGTTCACCCCAACAACAAGAGGGCATATTGCCCCTTGGCCTATAATTTGTCAATCGAAAGCTTAAGTTTTATTAATGGTGACCAAAACTGGATCGCCTCAGGACCGTCTGATGCCGTTAGGATGTTTAGGAAATTTATAATTTAATTAACAAAGCGATACCGGTACTATTATGGTTACAACTGCATTTTTTCAAAAACAGTAAACAGAACATCTGACCCACACAAACTGCAAAACTTTTTTTATTCATTTCAAATCACATTGATATCGTGACATCACTTGACAATACCAATGTTGAGTTTTCATTCCCAATACAAATTTCACTCAAAAACAGCGTCCAGAAAACCCCGGGCGCCATGCCGCCATGGCGACGGAAGTTTTTAACTGTAGCAACTAATATTTGTGGGCCCTTGGGATAAAACTTGCTTCCTCCACCCCTGTGTCATCTAGAATTATTAGATGGCTGCTAGATGTTTCCGAACATTTGTATGCCCCGTTTTTAAAATTCATTCTTTCAAAACGAATTAAACCCGATGAGGGAAGGGCTTAGAATTAACTAGCTTTGAAGATCTTTATTGAGATAACTTTGTGTTGTCCACCACCTGTTGTTTGTGCAAAATCTATTATGATGAAAGAAATATTGTTATTATTATTATTATTATGTTATATATGTGTATGTAATATACGACAATTCTCTGATGATTAACGTCACATATCACATATACAGGAATTATGTCCTAGGGGATGACACGTATGCATCGAATTGCCTTTGATTCCTTTCATAAGCAAGACATCAAATATTAAATTAATTCAAAATAAGTCTTTTAATTACGTGGTCTCAATTAAAATTTAATTAATTTAAGTCAGAAAATAACAACTGACAATGGCAGTCGACACGTGTTATTTTTCGTTTTAACCGATGAACGTGTTACCATCATAAAAATAGGCACGACAAGAAAAACACATGCTGTAACAACGTTCGTACTTTTTGTTTCTTTGGAGCCGCAATCGATAAAATATTTGTTTTTATGGAGGTAAATTTATACCAGTACACAAAATGAAGGCACGTGGGGATTGGTGTTCGGCTGCACTCAGCTTTTACCTCGGCAATAGACTGTATCTGTTCGGCATAACATTTCGACATTACTTCTAGGGAAACAGCTTCAAATATCCATTGTATGGGAGGTTGGGGGTGAGTCAGAGAAGATGGACAAAAAACAAAATCTTGACCTAACCAAGAATTGAACCCACAACTTCACTGTTGTCTAGACTGTGGAATATTTAGTATATCTACGACGCAATCCTTGTTCCAGGTTGTTAGGTTGGTCCCATGACATTTACATTTAACATTGACTTCCTATTCCCAGAATTATTCAAATTATCGTGTAGCCTTAATCATGTTTAGGTCTTGTGATTAGTAAACAAACAGCGTCATGACAGAGCAAAAAACAAAAGTCGCGTGCTGGTAAGGTCTGATTTATGGTAAAATGTTACTATTAAACCCCTCAATGATTGCCATGTTAATAAATGAATGGCCGTTCAAGGTTTCGCTTTACACATACACGTTCAGAGGGTGAATTACTCTTATCGATCAAGGAACTTAGTTTTAATAATAACAATAATATATTTCATCCAGGCACAACAAATGGAAGATGATTTAAGAAAAATCCACACATGCTACAGAATAATATCAACGTTTTGATATTATTAAAAAAGAGATCTATTGAGATCGCACTAAAGTTTTGTGCTACAAGCTTGAAGAAGTGCTTTATGTTTCAAAGACTTCGTACGAATTAACCAAACTATATTTCAGTAAAAACACAACAATATATTCAATAATGTAAAGCCGCTACACGTTTCGGTTACAAGTACACACCATCAGGCAGACCTTCCAGTACATGGATGTGACATGTCCAGTGCTTGCAGTATGGGATCCTATATTGTATACATTGGCTGTGTAGAATTCTAGACATGTAGAAAACTTCACATTATTGAATATATTGTTGTGTTTTGACTGAACGACATTTTAGTTAATACTGTAACACAAAGGCATGGCTATCAAACTTTGTACGAATGACTGATGATAATTCAGTGTGAATCGAAACGTGAGGTTGTATAAAGTGATATTCGTTTTAAAATAAAGTTGTGTTTGCCTGGTGTGTTTTATTCTCATTTAACATGAAAATTATACACAGCCTTCGGTCCGGACACTCACCCATCCTGCCTGCACTTAACATCCAACCAGGAGCAACTCGAGAACCAAACGGCCTATGTGGTAACCAACGCTATCGTCGTGAGCTCCTGATGATGGGCATAATGGTGCCTGAAACATGTTGAGCCTAACATAAGCATAATAAAGTAATAAGTGACATCTAGTTGGATTTCATTCTTCAGTTATCAAGCTGATGCAGGGTCCAATACACATCAAAGACTCAGAATAAATTTGTTTTCAATAAACTACATAATATTAAAGTGCAATAAAGCATAAGAACAGATGGAACAAGATAACAAAACAGTGTGGACTCGGGATATCTTATAATGTAACATCAAGAGATCCGAATATTTTCATTTTGTGCAAAATTATATTTCATTTTTAAATTAGCCTACAGTTCATGCATTTATAGCTTTGTTAAAAAATTCCTACACAAGGCTGTGATGGTGTAAGTTACTTAAATATATCTATTCCTATCCTTCTGCAGTAAAATGTGTTTAAAATAGAACCTGTTGAACATAGTAACCCATTTCTGTTAGTAGGTAACTTTAGAATCGCGAATGTAAAGAGAAAATTAATGGGGATATAAATTTACTGCAAGGGAAAGAAAGGCACAGAGTTAAGGCAAAAGACTCTGCTTGAAACTTTTAATACCGTGTCCGCAATTTTCCTCCTGTATTTTGCTTTTTACATGTGACGTGAGAAGAAACATTGTTGATGTCTAAAATATAATATAAAATATATATATAATACAGTCATACACGACTTAAAATATTTATTAGATTATATTAGATTATAATTTCAGCTGCTTGTTTCGGCCCAATTGTAGGGCAATCTTCGGGCTGACCTTTGAACAGGTGGAGTGTACAATTGTACAGGTGGAGTGTACAATTGCAAAATTGTAGCTTATATTCAACACAATGGGGGATGTCTCACTTGAAAATTGTCGATGTAGGTGTACTACTTAGTGCGTCACGTCTTATCCGTTCACAGAGTAAGTGAAAAATACCGTGCCTAAATATTAATGGAAAGGAAGAAAAGGAGGAGCTAAAAGAAAGAAATAAACCTGCCAGAACGGGCAGCAGTCCTTAACATCGATAGACCTATAAGCAGAACAGATTTTTTGTGGCTTACGTAAGAAGTAAATATTCGTATGTACTACACAATACTTTGGTCGTTCTGCAATTAGGGCTTGTCTGTGTCACAACAGGGTTTTTTTTTTGAACAGGGCAAATTTGTTTTTCCATGTAGGATTCGGGTATAAATACCTTTTATTTTTGTCGTTTATTACGTAATTTAAGGGCAAAAATAAATGACAAGAAGCAATCTGCAATAATAACTGCACACTCATCACACGACCAGTGCTTTATATGATCATAACGAAACAAATGGTATTTATACAAGCCATTTGAGTTAACTTTAATCATCATTATGCCCACAGAGTGTATTTGTCGGTTTTTTTTTCGTACACAAAATGAAGAGCAACTATTTGCCTAACACCAATAACCAGCAAATTCGTCGTATTGGAAAAGATACGTCATTTCTTGGGTTAGACTTGGGGGCTTTAAGTGCTAATAAATAAAACCTCCTTCAAAACAATCAAATGTATTATAATGCTCTTATACTTATAATAAAACCAACGAGATGTACTAATTTCTCAAATTTATTTTTGGATGAGGACACTACATGTTTCGGACAGTAACTCTGTCAATCATCAGGAGTCTAGCACTGTACACACAGCAACAGGTATATGTCATACAGGTTACGCTGAATGCTTGCTAGCAAGCAGTCAGCATAACCTGTATGTATTGCTGTGTGTACAGTGCTAGACTCCTGATGATAGACAGAGAAAATGTCCGAAACATGTAGAGTCCTAATCCAAAAATAAATTTGAGATAGTAGCACATCTTATTGGTGTTATTATAAGAATATATCACGATGCGCGGTCCTATCAATGTCAAATTCGTATTAGAATGCATTTTTATGCAATATAAAACAATTAAGCTGAAGCACAAAACACATACAGCTTTACTCAATTTTGTCATTATTGCTGAAGACAATCTGCTGCTATACACATGACATTCGGTAAAACCTCATAAACCGTATTCAAGAATAAAGTGATGGCGAAACGGCAGAGACAGGTCGGGTGTCATCAAGTTGCAATACCACGATCATGTCGTAGGGCGGGATGAGGCAAAAATGTCCCCACTATAATTATTCGTTGTATATTCGTAAAATACTTTTTTCGCTTGCCATTCATTTAGTTTTATACTCGTTACAGACCTCATTTTCTGAAGTTTCGAAATTATTGTCAAAGCCTAACAAGCCAGCTCTGTGGCAATCGTAGCGATATAACACGCAGCGTTGCCAAACTTAATTAAGATATGAATTACGAACAGATTAATCCGATATTATTAGCGTTGATGATGATGATAATAATAATAATAATAATCAAATCTCCTGACTTACAAAAGGTTTATGAGGCAAAAACTTTGCAGTCATTAGATTTATAAATTATTTACTGTTTGTTTGCTTGTTTTTGGCGAGACAGACCCCCCCCCCCTTACCATTGGGCCAGGGTCTCTTCATTTCCGAGTTTTCTAAATCACACACAACGACGCACTATATTCGGTAGGACTCCTCTGGACGAGTGATCGGCTCGTCGCACAGAACTCTACCTGACAACACACAGGCAGACCTACGCCTTAGGCCGCGTGGCCACTGGGACTGACATAAAATATTTACTACTAGTAGTAAATTCCCATTTAAGCACAATGAGTTATTGCTGTCGCAGCCATAAGTGCTGTATGATGAATAGGTAGATTAAGACAAGTGTTATTTTCTTCAGTAAAAACCCCCTGAATAGTAATGTCTAAATCGTGCATGAAATCATTTTCTTTGACAATGAACCATGCAAAACCTAACTGTATATAAGAGTTCAGTTTCTACCACGTAGAAACCAGACTGTGTCTCCAGCACAAAATAAAAAAAATTATTGCCGTTCGGGGAATTCATGGTCATTGCGAGGGTCGTGAGAACGTTAAACATGTAGAATGTGGCGGAGTACAGGTTTTAGTAATTTTACAGCAAGAATTGCTTGTAACAAACACTGGGCTTTGACAGGTTAACTTACTTTACCGTCGTTACTGCCAATTCGATAAAGTGCCAGCAAAGAAGCACAACTTCAACTACGGGCTGACGTGGTGCTTAGTAGGGCTTGGCACACCCCCAGGGGCCGTGACAGGTGAGCATACAACATTGATGGAACGGTGAATGGCAGACGACACCGAAATACCCGATACAGTACCACTTTGTGCTAAACAAACCCCACACGGACTGCCGCTGGATAGAATCCGGGCATGTATGACCTTGTGAGGTATGGCCTGACCTAACTCTAGAACCGTCGATGGGAAGATTAAATAATAGTCTCCTTCATGGGGGGGAGAAACTTGTGAAAATACGAGTACACGACATTCGCCTTTTCCAAGGTTTCAATCAACTTATTTACCTTGTGACCACATATGTGAAGTTAGGATACCTCAGTCACTCCCGGGACAAGGCTACGGGCTGTGTTGTTCTGTATTCAAATCAAGACAATACAAAGACCTTTCTCTTTAATTTTAAAGTTATACAACCCGTTGTATTCTAGTATGATTTGTTAATAAAGTTATGCATCCCGTTGTATTCTAGTATGATTTGTTAATAAAGTTGAGCATCCCGTTGTATTCTAGGATGATTTGTTAATAAAGTTATGCATCCCGTTGTATTCTAGTATGATTTGTTAATAAAGTTATGCATCCCGTTGTATTCTAGGATGATTTGTTAATAAATAATAAACTTTAACACAAAAATTGCTTCACAGGTTTTATTCCTTAATCTTTCTCTTTCCCACATTGTTGAGAAAGACTCTGGAGGCCCTCACTATCAGAGCGTAAATATTTTAGATAAAATATAAATTTCCAAAATAGATATTTTATAGCCTGTACCCTGTCATTTTCTGTTACAAGGGTTCCTAAGTATACAGCATGTATCTGAAGAGTCAACAGAGTTGCGTTGCACCTATTAAAAGACCATTGTGTAGAGTATCGAAATAAAGTCCTTTCATTTTTATTAGCGATTGGTCATTAGGTCGTGCGTGTGTGCGTGTGTATATATATATATATATATATATATTTCAAAGGTACCTTTAAAAGATTAAGTTATATTTAATGTTGGTTCTGTTGAATCATGTTGTCATGAACCCGCTCCCTGAATGCAAAATAAAATACTAATGTATTCTAAAACCGTGTGAGCCCTGATAATTAATAACCCTCATTAATAACATAAAAATATGCTTTTGGCGTATAAAGTGATAAATTATTAAAAGCAATTTGGGTAATTGGGCTACCGACGTGATAAATATTAATAGAGTTATACTTAATTTTGCAGCGCGCAAATCTAATTCGAATTACATCATGGATACAATACAAAAATTACTATTCTCTCTATGCGACGTGCACGTAATGTGATTAGACCTAACGGTCTGAAATTTGCCATTAAATCTTGGCTAAACAACATTACGTATGGGTGAGGGCTGCAATTTCATTACATTGGGTTTACTGCTTTGTTTTCGTATTATTTCCTCTCTACGATAAAGTAAGTCTGGTCTAGGAGTTATTCATTTCGCGTATGCTGGCATTAAATAAGGGCAAATAATGATATATAAAGTACTTTACATCCCAACATTTGGTCTGAATGGGAAAGGGTAGAAATTTATAAAGGAGGAATAAATATCAAGCGAACAGCGCCAAATGGAACGGAGCACAATATTGTTCTTCTGCTTATAAAAACACAATATCTCGCAGGGATATGGACCATTTATACGTAAGAGTTCGTCATTTTGAGATCAAATGTACTTTGCAAAATTTCGAAAATTCTGGGCCCGTATAAGGGTCATTCTTATCTTTCAGGTGGAAGTAAATTTGGATGTTAACATGTAACACTGTTACTAGGTAATTTCCTCGCAGTCCTTGACACTGGTAACATGAAATAAGATCTTCCCTCATTTTTCGTTTTGAGTACGCCTTTAAAAGTTATAGTTTATTTGGTGTTCATTAAGTCTCCAGGGGACAATGCTTCTGACCACCTAGCAAGTTATTCACTTGGTCAAGAAGGTACATTTCTTCTCCATGTTCAATTAATATTGTCATTACAGTCTCTCATAAATGTGCCTAAAGAACATACTTCAATCCACTGCATCAATCTAATATCCTTATTTTAACATTGCATATCTTAATAATATATTGAATAATACTTATTTTAATACAAATTATATTATTTCAAGGCATATTATATTATTTTAATCAAAAAATTTTAAATGTTTTTGATATGTAATGCGAGATCTCGCAATCGACAACAATATTGTCAACTGCATATTTCACCTTCTTGAGTAAATAGCACTTCAGCCTGAAGATGGAGTGAGCCGAAACATGTAGCTAATAGTAGTAAAGTAAAATATACCTTAATTCTAATAATAACCATTAATTCTGTTGTGTTAAATCATATATTTTCTAATTTATATGCCCATATTATTATGTGTCCAGCGCTTGCGAGTTCTAAGGTTCTCACAGCGGTGCTGCTGAAAATTCGGGTCTCCTGGGCTGTTAGGCTGTGTTAATTGCAATTATTATGGACCTTTCGTAGAAAGTAATGATTTTATTTTAAATTTCATTATTCCACAAACCCGGATCTTAGTCGACCACAGACCGCTTCATTGCATGACATCATAGAATATTTCAGTCTTCTGAGTTTAAACCAGTTGGTGCGTTCATATCCTATTTTTCTAATTACATAATTTCAGTATTATCCTGCAATCAGACCGCGGTGTCAGGAGCCATTTGAAACTGTGAGATTTACATAACAAAACATAGTACCCATGCACTTCTCGTTCTAACTATACAAGGTCCATCTCCTTCCTATCTCACACTTCATTACTCACTGGTCCTCAACCTAAAGACTGACTCGTACAAATTAGTGAACATTCATTATGAATTTTGGTAAACGTCGCTATATGTGTGTGTCCAACGGCGGAGATTAAAACAATCAAGTAATAAGATCATTAATACTTCCAAATGCGAATGTTTAACTATGTAATTAATAAACCGTCTGCCCTACGTTACAGTAAACACAATAATTGCCCAAGAAAGAAGGATCGATAAAGGTTGTATAGGGAAGTAGCTGATGTCTATTTGCAAAAATAACGTGTAACATACATACATACATACATACATACCTACACACATACATACATACACACATACATACATACACACACACATACACATACATACACACACATACACATACATACACACATACATACACATACATACATATATACATACACACACATACATATATACACACACATACATACACATACATACATACATACACACACATACACACATACATACACACACATACACACATACATACACACACACACACATACACATACATACATACATACACATATACATACATACATACATACATACATACACACACACACATACATACATACATATACACATACATACATATATATATACACACACACATAGTACATACACACACACATACATACATACATACATACATACATACAAACATACACACATACATACATACACACACATACATACAT